>Ga0224508_10000012_pt1 | contig 271259 bp, 217 predicted proteins | sample SF_Jan12_sed_USG_4_FD_170157 | JGI IMG/M metagenome (GOLD analysis project Ga0224508, IMG submission 170157) | Sediment microbial communities from San Francisco Bay, California, United States - SF_Jan12_sed_USGS_21 | ecosystem: Environmental > Aquatic > Marine > Sediment | place: USA... | reverse complement strand
TGGAGTCGTTTCGGGGGTGGGCGTCTCGGGGGTGGTCGTTTCGGAGGTGGGCGTTTCGGGCTGATCGCTCATGGGCGGCCTCATACTTCTTCGCGCGCAACGGTCCTGCGACCGGCCGGCGATCCGTGCGGATCGGTTGTTTGTGACGGTAGATATATGCCGTGACGTCTCTAGTTTTGCCACACTATTTCGGGGACGGCCGCGGATCGACGGTCGCTGACAGCGTGACGTCAGTGTGGCATGCTGCCCAAATGCCCGATCGAACCGACAATTGGCTGACCACGCTCCGCAACACGGAGTATCGGGGCAAACTGGAAATCGACCGCCCCCTGGCCCCCCTGACCACCCTTCGAGTGGGCGGGGCCGCCGAACTCCTGGCCACCCCCGCGACGATCGAAGACCTCGCAATCCTCCTCTCCTGGGCTCGCGACGAGGCAGTTCCATGGAAGGTTCTCGGAAACGGATCGAACCTGGTCGTGAGAGATAGGGGGGTTCGAGGACTGGTCATACGCGTACGACGGGTCCTCGACACGATCTCGATCGACGGCAACGACGTGATCGCCGGTGGCGGCGCATCGTTCCCCGCGCTGGCAAAACGCTCTGCGGCCGCGGGACTCGCGGGACTGGAGTTTGCCGCCGGGATTCCCGGAACCCTCGGGGGTGCCGTGACGATGAACGCCGGCTGGCACGAGTTCGAGATCGGCAACCACGTCGTCGAGGTGGACTGGGTCGACGGCAACGGCCGGCGACGCCAGGTGCCCCATGACGAGTGCGGATTCCGTTATCGCGGTTCTCTGTTCCGTGACAACGACGGAATCGTCGTGGGCGCCCGCCTGAAGCTAGCCGACGGAGATCCCGACGAGATCGCGTCGCGACTGGAGCGGTTCGCGGGCTCGCGAAAGGAGAACCAGCCCACCGAACTTCCTTCGTGTGGCTCCGTGTTCCTGAAGCCCGACGGTGACTACGCCGGTCGATTGATCGAGGAGGCGGGGCTCAAGGAATACCGGATTGGTGACGCGGAGGTGTCGGCCCTGCACGCAAACTTCTTCGTCAATCGCGGCGCGGCGACGGCCGCCGATGTCCTCCGTCTCGTCGATCACGTCGAGACCGTCGTAAAAGAGAAGTTCGGCGTTACGCTCGTTCGAGAGTTCGAGCTCTGGTAATGAGCGACGGGGTCACGTTTCGAGAAGATTGCCGATTCGTTGGAGCCACGCCGTTCGACCGGCGTCATCGAATTTGACGTAGTCCGCGTCGTTCACCAGCAACCCGTCGAACAGAGCTCGCTTGCTCTCGACCAGTCGTCGCACCCGTTCCTCAATCGCGCCACGACTGACAAAATGCAACACCTGCACGCTGCGGCGTTGCCCCATGCGGTGCACGCGTCCGATCCGTTGCTCGATGACCGCGGGATTCCACGGCACCTCGAGGTGGATGACGATGGACGCCGCATGCTGGAGGTTTAACCCAAGCCCCCCGGCATCCGTCGAGAACAAGACACGAAACTCCGGCTCCTCCCGGAACGCGTCGAGCATCGTGCTGCGGGCCCGGCTCGTCAGGCCACCGTGGAATCGCTTGCTGGTCACTCCCCGACTTCGCAACCCGTCCCGAACGACGAACTCGGCGAGACGCAGCATCCGATCCCATTGGCTGAAGACAACGACCTTCTCGTCGGTCTCGTCCAGAAGCTCCTCGAGAACCGCCGCAAATTCCTCCAGCTTCGGCGAACCAAGTCGCTTGATCTCCAGCGGTGTCGGCGCTTCGACCTGCTCGACGCGATCGGCAAACGACTCCCACTCGTACTGTGCGTGGGCGTTGCAGAGGATCCGCATGCGGGTGAGCGCTTGCAACATCAGCCGGACCTCACCGGGCTGCAGCGCGCGATTGTTGCCGACGAGTCGGGCCACCGTGCCCGCGTGCCGCCGATACGCCCGCCGCTGAAGGCTCGTCATGTTGATCCAGAATGTGTTGTCGGTCCGCGGCGGCAGTTGGTCCATCACCTGACGACGATCGCGGCGGACGAAGAACTCCGACAGCCGCGCCCGCAAGACGTCGAGGCCCTCGTACGCGAGAACCCGGCCCTGCAGCTCCGTCACCGCGTGGAACGGAAGAAGACGCCAGCGGGGCCCGAGCGCCCGGGGGTGGAGAAACTCGACGAGGGAATGGAGTTCCATCAATCGATTCTCGAGCGGCGTTCCGGTGAGGATGAATGCGTGGCGGCTGGGAATCTGCTTGACGGCTCTGGCCGTCTTCGTGTCCCAGTTCTTGATCCGCTGCGCCTCGTCGAGGATGACGAGATCGATCCCGGTGCGCTTAATCTGTTCAAGGTCGCGAAGCACCAGTTCGTAGTTGACGACCATGAAGCCTTCCTGCCAGGTTGCGTAGGCCTCGTGGCGGGTCGCCCGTGTACCCTCGAGGACCCGAACCGAGATCTCGCAGGACGCCTCGATCTCTTGTCGCCATTGATGCTTGAGAGATGCGGGGCAGACGATCAGGATCCGGCGGGCCTCCTTCGCTTCACGCAAGAGCAAGGCCGCAACGATCGCCTGGATCGTCTTTCCGAGCCCCATATCGTCCGCGAGGAACGCTCGACCCCTCGTCGCGAGGAAACGCGCCCCGACGCACTGATAGGGGTGGAGCGTGAACGGCACGCGCCGGGTGATCGACTGCCAGGCCTCGTCGTTGTCCTGAATGCCCTCCAGGAGACGGCGACGATCGACCTTGTGGCGCTCGCTCTGAAGCCGTCCGTGAACAGTGTCGTCGATCTCCGCACGGAGTCCGTTCTCGTCGGCGACCCGTCCCACCAGAACGATCGCCTGCTCGATATCCGCCTCCGGTCGGATCCAACCGTCGTCGTCGAACAGCGTGTCGAGACCCGCCGGCCGTTCATTGCAGGTCCAGTCGACTCGAATCTCTCGCAGCGGATTCGGAACACATTCTTCCCAGACTCTCGGCCGCACCCACAGCGAGAGGACCTTCGCCGGCACCTGCCCTCGATGATGGATGAACCAGTTCCGCGCACGTTCCACGTGGGCGCAGGTCCCAAGTTCATTGGCCGCGTAGTCGTCGCAGTCGCACTGTCCCGCGATGCCCCGGACACCACGCAACGTGACCACCGCCTCTGCCCCGACCTCCAGCCGCACCACCGGCCCGTCTTCATCGATCCTCTTCACCGCTTGCTGTTGACGCCGGGCGGCGGCCCGACGGAGGACCCATTCGGCCTGACTTGCCGAAGCTATCCGCTCGGAGCGGGTCAGGGTGCGTTCCTTCCCGCCACTGACGATGAACCCGTCGACGGACGGAGCGTCGGTCGCACCACGGGCGCCACCGCGACTACGACGACCGGCGGCCGCGACCCCTGCCTCGACGATCGGACCGCCCATCGGGAAGCGCAGCGCTTCGACCGCGGCGACGACGTGCTTGCAGGGAGATCCCGTCGCACTGGGACAGGTGCAGACCCATTCGACCTCGTCCCCGGCCAGGCAGACGGTCACCTGACGGGCGGCCGCACGTTCGTCGCGAACCTTCGCGACCAGGGTCGCGCCATCGGCGGCAACTCTCAGGCTCTCCACACGACCCAGGAGGGCATCCCGTCGCCCGGCCCGTGCCATCGGCTCGCCGGCCCAGGCGACCAGATCGATCTCCATGAACGCGGGACTCGCCGGCGACGGCGCGGGCTGTGGAGGGACGACGCGTTTCCTCACGAAGGTCTTCCAGGGTTTGGACTCGGAACAAACGGCAAGTCTGCCCGATCGTTGTTGTCGCGGCAAGCCCTTTGCGACCCGCTTGCTGTCGACCGCGACTCCGTCTAGCATCGCGGGGTGTCCCGCACCGAAACAACGCCAACGCTCCGCGAATCGCTAGCGACATTCCTGGCCGAGCGGCATCCGTTTGCCGCAACCGCCGTCCTCGACGCGATCGGAGATCGGCTGGACCAACTTCCCCTCGAGGATGCCGGAAAGCTTGCGTCTTCACGGCGTGCTTGCGCGGAGACACTTCGAGAGTCGCTCTTGACGGAGACACCGCCGACGGCGGACGAGATCACTCCGGCCGTCGAAGCCGCGGATCGTCGACAGCAGGCGATCGATCAGGTCGTGGACGACGTTGACGGCTTTCTCGAGCGTCTGGGGATCGCGGCCAGCCTCACGGCCGACGAGCGTCGCGAGATGCTGCGGGGAATGATGCTGACCCGCGCGACGGACAATCAGCTGAAGGCCTTCTTCCTCGGCGGCGAGGTTCGCTATGGCGACACGTCGTTCCAGGGCAAGGGCTTTCGCTCGCTGGGTCAGGAAGCGATCTATGGCTGCGGAATTCGGTTACGTCGTGGACCGCAGTGGCTCGACTCGGAGAAGGGCTGGCAGGGCGACGTCGTCGCCCCGCTGATTCGTGATGCGGGTGCCGCGATCGCGATGTGTCCCGACGAGACGATGGTTCGCAAGATTCTCAGTGCCCAGATGGGAAAAGCGGGGCCCCCGATGGATGGCCGCGACTTCCATGTCGGGGATATGGACGTCGGCGTGCTACCGGCTTCGGCACCGCTTTCGATCGCCACCCTGACGGCGGCCGGAATGGCGATGGGCTTCGCCCGCGCCGGAGACCCACGGGTCGCCCTCTCGTTCATCGGCGAAGGCGGATCGTCGCTGGGTGAATGGCACGAAGCGATCAACCTCTGTGCCGCCCGCAGTCTCCCGGCAGTCTTCTGTCTACAGAACAACCAGACGGCACTATCGACGCCGGTCGGCGAACAGTCGGCGGCCCGGGTATTCGCCGACAAGGCCCTCGGCTACGGTATCCCGGGCCTCACGGTTGACGGGACGGACATCGAGGCCGTCACCGTCGCCTTTGCGTGGGCCGTCGAGCGCGCCCGGCGCAGGGACGGGCCGACACTGATCGAGTTGATCGCGATGCGGATGTGCGGTCATGCCCACCACGACGACATGCTCTATCTGGGAAAAGAGCCCCAGCCGTCGTGGGACTACCCTGATCCCGATCCCAACGGCTACGTCGATGTCGATCGCTACGGCTACTGGCGACAGAAGGACCCGATCGCGACGCATGCGGCAAGGCTGATACGCGATGGCGTCATGACAAACGACGAGATCGAGACGGTACGTGGAGAAGTCGAGGAGATCGTCCGTCACCAGTCGAGGACCGTCATCGACTCGGAATGGCCGGATGCCGCCGACGTCGGCAAGAACGTCTTCGCCGACTTCGAGGTGGAGGGACATCGCGACCCGCTCGCCGAGCCGCTCTCGTCCGAAGAGTCCATGCCTGCCCTGGAGGTCGCACCGCCGTTCGATCGATCGGGTACAACGTTTCTCGAAGCGATCATGCGTGGGGTCGGCCAGGCCCTCGAAGACGATCCCCGCGTGTTCGTCTATGGCGAGGACGTGGGTGGCAAGTACGGCAACGCGTTTCTCCTGCTGCGTCCATTGCTGGAACGCTTCGGCGACCGAATCCTGAACTCGACCCTCGCCGAGGGTGGGGTATTGGGCGTCTGTGTCGGCGCGGCGCTGGCGGGACAACGACCGATCGGCGAAATTCAGTTCAACGATTTCGTCGCGACCGGCTTCAACCAGCTGGTTAACAACGCGTCGATGATTCGCTATCGCTGGGGTGGCTCGGTTCCGATGGTCGTGCGAATGCCCTGGGGCGGTCTCCGCAAGGCGGGTCCTTATCACAGCCAGAACACCGAGCCGTGGTTCTTCCGAACACCCGGGCTGAAGATCGTGACGCCATCGACACCCCACGATGCCCAGGCCTTGATGTTGTCGGCGGTCAAGGACCCGGACCCGGTCTTGTTCTACGAACACATCGCCCTCTATCGGGAACCACGGATCAAGCAAGCCCTGCCCGACAGCGTGGCTCCCCTGCCCCTCGGTCGGGCGGCGCTTCGTCGAACCGGTTCGGACGTGCTGCTGGTCTCCTACGGCGCGTACGTACACTCCTGCCTGCGGGTGGCCGAACGACTCGCCGCCGACGGCATCGACGCGGGCGTCCTGGATCTTCGAACGTTGGTTCCGCTCGATCGTGAGTGTCTTCTGCGTTGTGCTCGCGCGATTGGCCGGATTCTCTTCGTCCACGAAGGGTCGAAGACCGGCGGCATCGGCCAGAGTCTCGCGGCCTGGGTCCAGGAAGAGGCATTCGAGAGTCTCGACGCACCGGTGAGAGTTCTAGGTGCGCTGGACACTCCCGTGCCCTACTCCCCGCCGCTGGAAGAGGCGTTCCTCGTCAGCGATCAACGGATCGAGGACGCGGCGCGTCGACTGGCCGCCTACTGATCCGACGATTCCGGAGGCGCGTCTCCGCAACGAACGACGTCGGCGGCGCTCTTCTCCGCCAACTTGAACGTGCGAATGATCGACTGGAATCTGGCCTCCGCCTCTTCCTTGGTCGCCGCCTGCGCGAATTTCAGCAACGCGTTGGCCAGGGCATCGACGTCGGTCTTGAAGTACTGGACCGCCCCATAGTTTTCGACCTGATCGTTGGCGTCGTAACAGGACTTCAACCGATCGGTCTCGACCTGTAGCCCCACAAGCGCCGCGCCGATCTTCTTCAGATTGCCCGAACAGCAGGTCTGGGCCACCGACGTCGCGCCGGACTGCGCTGCGCCGAGATCGGCGACGTCGTTCTGCAGCTTTACGTTGGCGTTCTGCAGCAGGCCGCGAAGTCGAAAGAACTCGCGATCGATCCCGTCTTTGGGAATATCGCGCGGTGCCGCCGGCAAGACGGCAAACATCGCAATGGCGACGATCGTCACGGTCAGGACCCGCGAGACGGGTCCGATACACTTGCTGTGGGTCATGCGATCTCCAGTGTCGAAGCGCCCTCGGGCGGCCTACAAGGGATACGCCATCCGGCCGTGACCGGCAAGTTTGACGACAGATGACGGCCGTTTGCTATCATTCGAGCCGACGGCACGATCCATCCCGGGAGACAATTTGATGAACGAACGGAGCCACTCCGACGCGTGGCGCCCCCCGGATGCGGGGATCGATCGGACCCTCGTCCAGGAAGCGGCGGAGCTCGTCCGACGCGCCCCGGAACGCCTGGGCGACGTCCTCGCGGACTGGGAGACCCGACACCAGGCGGAACTCGCACTCCGGCTGGACGCCGGCGACCGTCTCAAACTGATATTGAACGCCCCGCGACCGATGCGTCTCGTGCGCAGCCTGCCGGGCGCCGACTTCTACCTGACCGTACGCGAGATCGGTCCCACCGACGCCATCCCGTTCGTGCGTCTGGCATCCAACGAGCAGATCGCCCACCTGCTGGACCTCGAGGCCTGGCGCGGGGAGCGATTTGACGGGGACCGTTGCGGCGCGTGGATTGCACTGATTCTGGAGGCCGGCGAACAATCGATGCGACGCTTCACCCGTCATCTGGATGACGAGCTTCTCTCGTTGCTGCTTCACAACTGGCTGCATGTGACCCAGATAGAGTCCGAGGACGACCCGGACCAACATGGTCATGGCCTTAGCGAGTCCGGCACCGAGGAGGGGTTCATGGCGCCGGACGGCAACTATCGATTCTGGACCACCGCCACCGAGCACGGACCGGCGGCCGGGCGATTCCTACGGGCGTTTTTTCTCGATCAGCCCGAGCGCTACCAACGGGTGATGTGGGGTTCGATCTGGGAACTCAACTCGGAACTCGAGGAGCAGGCTTTTCGCTGGCGTCAGAGCCGACTGGATGAACACGGCTTCCCCGGCCTTGACGATGCCCTCGAGATCTACCGCAGCCCCAGTCGAGCCAGCGAGATCCCCTCCGCACCCCGACCGACCGACGCGGACGGCCTTGCCGCTCCACGCCTCCCGGTGGCCGCCGCGTCCGATTCAACGGCGTTGAGTCTCGCTCTTGCCCATCTGGATGACTCCGTTCGGGATGACGTGCTCCACGGCTTCGTATCGGTGGCAAATCACGTCCTTGTCGCAGACTACGCCGATATGGGAGATCCCGTCGCCCATCGACGGGCGGCGGAGAAGACCGGCGCGTTTGTCCAGATCGCCCTCCATCGACGCGGCGACACCTCTCCGGAACAGGCGGCCCACACGCTGTCGAGCACGCCGATCAAGGAGCTGTTTCGGGAGGGCTACGAACTCCCGATGCTGCTCCATCAAAACGCCCGTTCGCTCCTGGCGGACGGATGGCTCGCCGGAGCGCCCCAGGCCGTCTATCTGGTGGACGACGAGGTGCGTGAGCGATTCGAGGCGCTGCTCGGCCCTCGCCCTCTCTACCTGGATGCCGACGACGAGACCCAGCGGAGCGAGCGTCGGGACTTTCGGTCGATCGAGGAGATCGAGACCAGTGGCGCGGCAGTCGAGATGATCCGGGTCGCGGGGAACCTGCTCTGGAGTCGACTCCCCCTCGAAGAAGCACTTGCCACCGGCAACGAATTGCATCGGATGAGCACCTTTCTTCTGACGCTGATGGCCAACTACCACGTGGGCAACGGACTGACGATTGCTCCTTTGGCGGATACCACCACCGCAGATTTTCTTCGTTCCGTCGCATCCCGGCGAACCGCCGCTCCGGATGCGCCGGCAAGCGCTCTGAGCCGAATGATCGACGGGTTGGCGATCGACGATGAGCTCCCCACGCGGGAACAGGCGATCCTTACGGCGTTTGGGCGGTTTTCCTTGCAGAAACTCTACGACCAGTGTTCCGGCCTGGATCCCGGCGCGCCGCTGGATCCGCGCTATGTCAGCTGTCTGTGGTTGAATCCCGAGAAATCACAACGTGAGGAGCGGTGATGAGTGACGACGACATTCCGCTGAAGTCCGCCGTTGAACTTGCCATGGAACGGCTGCAGGCATCCGACCGTGAGGCCGGTGTCGACGCCCCTCGCGTGCTGACCGATGCGGAAAAGGCCCGCATCGCGGAGCTACGCTCGGAGTCTCGCGCTCGCATGGCACAGATCGAGATTCTCTACCGCGATCGACGAAGCGCCGACGACGATCCCGTCAAGCTTGCCGAGCTGGACGAACACTACGAAGTCGATCGCCGACGCATCGAGTCGGACGTCGAGGGCAAGATCGCGAGGATCAAGGAAGGACGCCCCGAGGACGACTAGTCCGCCTCGGCCCACACCTGGCAGAGTTCGATGATCACATCGACAGCCTTCTGCATGTCATGGGTCGACACCCATTCGGTCCTGGAATGGAAGTTGTGCTCGCCGGCGAAGATATTGGGTGTCGGCAGCCCCATGAACGACAACCGCGATCCATCGGTTCCGCCGCGAATCGGCTTCTCGCGTAACTCCAGACCTGCCCGTCGGATCGCCTCACGCGCGTGCTCCACGACCTGCGGGTGATCCTTCAGAATCTCCCCCATGTTGCGGTAGGACTCCTCGACCTCGATCTCGACCCGGGCACCCGGGGATCGCTCGAGGCTCCTGTGGGCGGTCTTGCGAAGCAACGTGTGAAGCCTCTCGAGCCCCGCGCTGTCAAAACTTCGAACAAGCACCCGGACCGTCGTGCAGTCCACCGCGGCGTCCACGACATACGGGTGGACGAACGCCTCACGCTCCTCGGTCGACTCCGGGCTCGCGCTATCTGTCGGCAGGTCGGCGATGAACCGGGCGGCCGCTCGAATCGCGTTGACCATGGTCCCCTTGGCAAACCCGGGATGGGTATTGAAGCCGACGAAACGCAGGACACACGTGTCGGCCGAGAACGTCTCGGACTGGATCTCGCCGAGAGTCTCGCCATCCATCGTGTAGGCACAGCTAGCCCCGAATGCCTTGACATCAAAGTACTTCGTGCCCTGCCCGATCTCCTCGTCGGGCGTGAACCCGATTCGAATTGGGCCGTGGGGAATCTCGGGATGAGCCAGCAGGTATTCGGCGGCTGCGACGATCTCGGCCACACCGGCCTTGTTGTCGGCACCGAGGAGTGTGGTCCCGGAGGCGGTGATGATGTCGTTTCCCCGCTGTTCGGCCAGCCAGGGCGTATCCCGCTCCCGAAGGACCACCGTCGGGTCATCCGGCAACACGATGTCTTCGCCCTGGTAGTTGCGATGAACGATCGGGCGAACGTCCTTACCGGGCATCTCCGGCGACGTGTCGACATGGGCGAGAAACCCGATCACGGGGACGTCGTCATCGACGGTCGACGGAAGCGTCGCGAACAGGTAACCGTTCGCGTCAAGGATGACATCGGCGAGGCCCAACTTGACCAGCTCGGCTCGTAGCCGCTCGAGGAACACGAGCTGCCCCGGGGTGCTCGGATAGGACTCGGAGTCCTCTCGGGACTGGGTGTCGTGCGTCACGTACTCGAGAAACCGCTCCACGCAACGGCTTGGATACTTCACGGGCTCCATTTCGACTCCTCTCGATCCGCGGGGTTCCGCGATCACAGCATGATGCTAGCGTCTCGGGTCTTGTGTTGCATCGCATGTTGCGATAACATTTGCTGTCGCTGCGGACGAACACCGGAGACGACGCGTTAGGTTTCGCGAATGTCGCTCGTTCTTGGTGTTATTCCAGTCCGTTACGGATCCACCCGGTTCCCCGGGAAACCTCTCACTGTCCTCGGCGACCCCTTCGACAACCGAACGATGATTGAGGAGGTCTGGCGACGGGCATCTGCGGCGAGAGGGATCGATCGATTGATCGTCGCCACCGACGATCAACGGATCCTCGACGCCGCGACTCGGTTTGGTGCCGAGGCGACGATGACGTCATCCGAACACACCAGCGGAACCGATCGCGTGGCGGAAGTCGCCCGCGATGCGGGCGAGCAGTATTCGGTTATCATCAACATCCAGGGCGACGAGCCGCTCCTGACATCCAGAAGCCAGGAACTTCTCCTGGGTTCGTTTCAGGGCGATGCGTCCCCGGAGATGGCAACGCTCTGGGAACCGTTCGAGAGTGCAAGCGAAGTGCTGGACCCCAACAACGTCAAGGTCGTCATGGATGGATCGGGAAAGGCTCTCTACTTCTCACGTTCTCCGATCCCCTACGTCCGCGGAACGCAGAGCCCCATGCAGAGCCCAATGACGCTGGACTCTCCGGCGCAGCTGGAACATTTCCGAAAGCATCAGGGGATCTACGCCTACCGCAGGGATGCGCTCCTGAACCTGACCGGGATGCCTCCCAGTCCGCTGGAGCGGGCCGAGGGCCTCGAACAGCTACGAGCACTGGAAGCCGGATACCGCATTCATGTGGTGAAATCCGATTTCCGGTCACAATCCGTCGATACACCGAAAGATCTTGAACGTCTGAGCCGTTTAATGTTGGAGGCCGAGTAGATGTTGCGGAACAAGAGGGGCACCAAGTACATCTTCGTCACGGGTGGCGTCGTCTCGTCGCTCGGAAAGGGGCTGGCCGCCGCCTCGATCGGACGAATACTGGAGGATCGGGGTTTCCGGGTCGCGCTCCAGAAACTCGACCCGTACATCAACGTGGACCCGGGGACCATGAGCCCCTTCCAACATGGTGAGGTCTTCGTCACCGATGACGGGACGGAGACGGATCTCGATCTCGGTCACTACGAACGCTTCACGTCGATGGTGGCCTCGAAGGACAACAACTTCACGACGGGCAAGATCTACGCGTCCGTTATCGAGAAGGAACGACGCGGCGACTACCTCGGGGCGACGGTCCAGGTCATCCCCCATATCACCGACGAGATCAAACAGTCGATCCTCGCGATCTCCGAAGGCGTGGACATCCAACTCGTCGAGATCGGTGGCACCGTCGGTGACATCGAATCGCTTCCCTTCCTTGAGGCGATCCGACAGTTCTGGTTGGACGTCGGACGCGAGAACGCGATCTTCGTCCATCTCACGCTGGTGCCGTGGATCGCAACGGCCGGCGAGCTAAAAACGAAACCGACCCAACACTCGGTCCGCGAACTGCGTGCCATCGGCATCCAACCCGACATCCTGCTCTGTCGGACCGATCGACCGCTTCCGGGGGCGATCAAGCGCAAGATCGCACTGTTCTGCAACATCGGCGAGGACGCGGTCATCACGGCGAAAGACGTCGACACGATCTACGAAGTCCCCCTGGCCCTCTCCGCAGAGGGCATCGACGAAATCGTCATGAAACTTCTGGACCTCCCCTACCGCAGGAAAGACCTCAGCCGCTGGGAGGATCTGGTCGATGCCATCAAGAAGCCACAGGACGAGGTAACGATCGGGATCGTCGGGAAGTACGTCTCCTACGAGGACTCCTACAAGTCTCTCAGCGAGGCGTTGCTGCACGGCGGCGTCGCGTCGAAGACGAAGGTCAACCTCAAGTGGATCGAGTCGGAAGATGTGGCCAATGGCCAACTGGAGGCAGAGCTCTCCTCGGTCGATGGAATCCTGATTCCCGGCGGCTTCGGGAGTCGTGGCGTCGACGGGATGATCGAGGCCGTTCGATACGCCCGCGAGAACAAGATCCCGTACTTCGGTATCTGCCTCGGACTGCAATGTGCCGTGATCGAATGCGCGCGCAACCTCTGTGGCATGAAGCGCGCGGACTCCACCGAGTTCGACGAATCCGTCGAGCAGCGTGTGATCTACAAGCTGCGCGATCTCCTGGGAGTAGAGGAGATGGGCGGGACCATGCGGCTCGGCGCCTATCCGGCGGACCTGACCCGAGACACGTTCGCGATGCGTGCGTACGGCGATTCACCGGTCTCCGAGCGGCACCGCCATCGTTTCGAGGTCAATCAGGAGTTCCTGCCGCAGATCGAAGCGGCGGGAATGCGTGTCTCCGGGATCTCCCCGGATGGTAAGTTTGTAGAGATCGTCGAGTACGGGGACCATCCGTGGTTCCTGGCGTGTCAGTTCCATCCGGAGTACAAGTCCAAGCCTCTCGCACCGCATCCGTTGTTCCGCGAATTTGTCGCTGCTTCGCTACGTTTCCGGCACGAGGCCCGTGGCAAGGCCGCCGCACCGAAGACCGAGGGGCAACATGCCTACACGAACCATCCGGATCGCAAATGAGCTGATAGCGGGCGACGACCGTCCGCTTCTACTGATTGCCGGTCCGGATCTGGTCGAGGACCGTGACCACGCGCTGCGAATGGCGGAGTCGCTTTCGAGCGTCGCCGCCAAGCGATCGGTGCCGTTCGTCTACAAGTCTTCGTTCGACAAGGCCAACCGGACCTCGGTGGACTCCCCTCGTGGCCCGGGTCTGGAGGAGGGTCTCCGGATCCTGCAGGACGTCAAACGCGAGACCGGCGTGGCGTTAACGACGGATGTTCACTCGGTCGAGCAGGTCCCGTCGGTGGCCGAGGTCTGTGACCTGATCCAGATTCCGGCGTTCCTCTGTCGACAGACCGATCTTCTTCTTGCGGCGGGCCAGACGGGAAAAGCGGTCAACGTGAAGAAGGGCCAGTTCCTGGCAGCCGACGACACACGACACATCGTCGCGAAGCTCCGATCGACTGGCAACGATCAGATCATGTTGACGGAACGCGGGACGACCCACGGCTACCACAATCTGGTCGTGGACTTCCGCTCCTTACCGCAGATGGCAGCGTTCGATGTACCGGTCTGCTTCGATGCCACCCACTCCGTCCAACTCCCGGGAGCGGCCGGTGGGAGTTCCGGTGGCGAACGGCAGTACATTCCTATCCTTGCCCGCGCCGCGGTCGCGATCGGCGTCGACGCCCTGTTCTTCGAAGTCCACGACGACCCCGCCAACGCTCCTTGCGACGGCCCAAACCAGTGGCCGCTGTCTCGGTTTTCCGGCCTCCTGGACCGATTGATCGCCATCGACAACGCGTCCCGTCGATGAATCGTGCCGCCGGCCTGTTCCTGATCGTCCTGGTCGTCGCCGGATGTGGGGGCTCCAGACCCGCCCCGGAGGCCACTCCGGCGGACCAGGTATCGATCGCCCTCGAGATGCTCAACGCCTCCGCGACGGAGGAGGGGCGTCTGGATCTGGCCGATCGTCGCTTTGGCCTGACGATCGACGACACGCAGTGGGCACCGCTCCTGGATGCTCTCGAGGCCACGGGGCGGCTATCCGACCCTCAAACCGAGGGATCCGAGCCGCTCGATCAGGGCCCGGATCACACGGAATTCATCGTCGATTTCGATGTCGCGGTCAGCGAGGTGGGACGGGGTGCCGTCAGCGTAAGGTTGCACCGCGAGGACGAGTCCTGGAGAATCGTGTGGTTTCAGGGTCCCGGGTTCGAATGGCCAAGCCCGGGTCGTCCGCCCGATGACGGGTTGAGTAGTTCCGCACCTCCGGACGCGATGGAGTGACCGATGTCGGTTGACACTGCACGCCGAGTTCTGGAGATCGAGTCGCGCGCCATCGCCGACCTGATCGATCGACTCGACGAACGATTCGATGAGGCGGTCCGCCGAATCAACGAGTGCGAGGGCCGTGTCGTTGTGACCGGCATGGGCAAGTCCGGCATCGTCGGTCAGAAGATCGCCGCGACGCTCAGCTCCACCGGTCGAGCCTCGGTCTTCATGCATCCTGCGGAGGCCATCCACGGGGACCTCGGCATGCTCGTCGCCGGCGATGTGTTGCTGGCGATCTCGAACTCGGGAGAGACCGAGGAGATCGTTCGACTCCTGGAGTTGGTCCGTCGCATCGGCGCCGGAGTCATCGCGCTAACGGGTGTCGCCGATTCCACGCTGGCCAGAGAGTCGGACGTTCATATTGATGTGGGTGTTAAGCAGGAGGCCTGCAACCTGGATCTGGTGCCGACATCCTCGACGACCGCAGCCCTCGCGATGGGCGATGCGCTGGCCGTCTCATGCTACGAGCTTCGCGGCTTCTCCCAGCAGGACTTCGCGCGGTTCCACCCCGGAGGGCGACTGGGTCGGCGGTTGCTACGGGTCGGGGCGATCATGCATAGCGACGATTCGCTTCCGCAGGTCGCCGCTCACGCCGACCTGAAGGTTGCGATCGAGGAACTGGATGCCAAACGTCTGGGAGTCGTCTGCGTGACCGATGACGACGGACGGCTTGTCGGCGTCCTGACCGACGGGGATCTCCGCCGGAGGATGTTGAAACAGTCCCGGCCCCTTTCCGGGCGAGCCGACGAGGCGATGATTTCCTCTCCGCAGACCGTCGGAGCCGATGCACTCGCGTCGGAGGCACTCCATCGAATGGAAGACAAGAAGATCACGTCGCTTCCGGTCATCGACGAGGATCGTCGACTCCTCGGAGTGATCCAGATCCACGATCTCTGGCGCACCGAACTGTTCTAGGACGATGGAGATGCGTTTAACGTGACCGAACCAAGCAAGACCCTTCAGGAACAGATCGGGCGCGTTCGCTGGATCGTTCTCGATGTCGACGGCGTCATGACGGACGGCAAACTGGTGATCGACTCCGCCGGTGGGGAGATTCGATCCTTCTCGGTGCGCGACGGGCTCGGTATCAAGATCGCCCAGCATGCCGGGATCGGATTCGCGATCATCTCCGGGCGAGATTCTCCGGTCGTCAAGAGTCGTGCGATCGAGCTGCACATTGACGAAATTCACCTGGGTGTCCATCGAAAGGCCGATTGTCTGCGCGAGATCCTCGAACGACGTCAGATCGAGCCGGCCGCCGCCTGTTACATTGGAGACGACGTCATCGACATTCCGGCCATGAGGTTGGCGGGCCTGGGCGTCGCACCGTCGGATGCCGATCCCGCAGCCCGCGCGGAGGCCGATTTCGTGACCGAAACGGCCGGCGGCCACGGCGTGGTCCGCGAAATGGTAGACATGATCTTGCAACGACGGGGTGAATGGGACCAGACTATCGCCAGCATGTTTCCCCACTGAGGTTCAGATGAAAGTGTTGATCGTCCTGCTGTTCATGCTGCTGACCGCCGTCGTGGTGGTCTTTGCGATCTACAACACGGCCACGGTGCCGATCACGGTGTGGTACACCAGCTTCCCCGCGGTCGAACTCTGGGTCGTCGTCGTCGTGTCGATCATCGTAGGCGTAGTGTTTGCGCTGACCATAGGTCTCGTCGAGGGCACGGCGACCCGTATCGAGAACCGACGACTGAGACGCACGCTGCGAAAGCTCGAGACAGAGAACAACTACCTGCGTACTCAGCCGTCTTCAGCCCGTCATCGCACAGAGAGTCCGCTTCCAGCCCCTCTGGCCCCGATGACCGCGCCCGCGATCGTCGAACCCGCCAGTGCGCCGGTCTATGGCAGTGGCGACGAAGATGAAGATGACGATGTCTATTCGGGCGGAAGCGCCGTCTAGAGCAACTAGGGCGAGTGTTCAGACACCTGTTGCTTGAGTTCGGCGACCTTGCCATCGCCGAGATGAGCGCTCAGTTGTTCGATTTCCAGTTCGATGAGATAGAGATACTCGGTCATCGGATCATCGATCCGCCGATCGTGGATGGCACGACGTAGTTCTTCCGCGTCCCACGTTCCGTCCTCTCGCAATTCGGCATCACGTAGAGCCGGCAAATCATCCTCGGCGGATTGACAACATGCACGGATCAAGTTGACCGTGCCTGCTCCGATCTCGGACTTCACCGATAGGAAGACCACCCGTTGCATGGCATTGAATCGTTCGATCGCGCCATCCAGATCGTCGGGCGGTTGCCAGTCGTCCAGACTCGGTTCTGCGGACGTATCCTCCTCAGACTCACCGGCGATCATTCGATCGACTTCCTCTCGATCCAGCCGCACGGTGCGCGAAGCGACGTCCAGGTCAAGAGGCTCGATCCGCTCCTCATGCTCATCGACAAGATCGTCGCGCGCGACCTGGATGGAGGCGGTCTCGTCTTCTTCCTCTTTTTCCACGCTGACGTGGATCGCGTCGTCGTCCTTATCGTCGGGCGCCGCGGACAGCGCCGCCTCGACCGCACTGCGATCCATGGCCTGCGTCTGATCGGCGTCCGCTTCGGAGTCGACAAACGCGTAGCCGGTCTCTTCGTCCTGATGGACGGCGATCGGTTCGTCGGCGGGTTCCTGCTGTTCATCGACGTCGACGACCACGACCGACGAGGTGACCTCGACATGGGTCTCGATCTCGGTTTCACCCGGACGACAGATGACGGCATCCAGGACACGCAGCGCCCAGATGATCTGGCAAACTCGGTAGTCCGGCAGATCGACCGTGCGACACAACCGTCGGACCGTCGCGGGTTCCTGGAGGGCGGCGACGACTTGCCATTCGGCCGGCCCCCCGTGAAGCGCGTCCAGCCGATCCAGATAGGTGGGGGTCAGTTCGACCTTGCTGTCCAGTCCGCCGATCCCTGCCACGATCCGATCCCAGTCCACGACGTGCCGTAAGCCCTCGGAGACCAGCTGTTCGATCGACTCCTGCATCGTGATCTTTTCCAGGGTCGGCAGTTCCCCTGCCCGGAAACCGTAGTCGGCATCCGTCCAGCCGAACGTATCGAAGAGTATCTCCATCAGTTGCTGACGGATCATCTCCGTGAGGTCTGCGTTATCGATCACGCCCATCTCGAGGAGGATCGTCCCGACCCGCTTGTTCGTCAGGAGCCGCTGGGTGACTTCCTCGCGATCGCGAAGTGAGATCACCCCGCGTCGAAGGAGGTAGGCCATCAAACCGTCGTCACTCTGATTACTCGTCGAGAAGACGCATCGTCCCTCCTGCAGGTGGAACGTTCGCTTGTGCGAACCACGCTGCACTTGCAGGACGCCGGTCGCATCGGCTGCCGCCATCTCAACGATCAGGTCCACAAATGGGCGATCGGCGAGCGACCCCTCGAGGGTCAAGCCTTCGGTGTCGAATCGCTTCGGCTTCTCGACGACAACACCCATGACGCTCAAGGCCCACAGCGCCTGATAGATCTCGAAGTTCGAAAGGAAAGCCTCTCCGCAGAGACCATCGACGGACTCGTCGCCCTGCTCGAGACGGACGAGGATCAGCTCTTCGCCCTCGGCGAATTCGACCCCGGCGATCGTGTCGCGCCAGCCGTCGGCAAGACCATAGACCGTCTGCAGCGAACCGACGCTGCGGCGGATGCGCTCGAAGCTGCGAATCCGGCGGATGCCTTCCAGGATGATTCGCCCCATGTCGATATCGAGCTTGATGACCTCGTCGGTCGGTAGGTCGCCATCCTGGAACTGGTACTCGCCTTCGGTCCATTCGAACCACTCGAGAACGATCTCGCGCACCTGGAGCAACACGCCGTCGACCAGTTCCTGAGCCTCCAGCGATCCTTCGTCGACGAGCACCGCTCCGATGCGTCGGCCGGGTTCGATACCCGCCGCCGCCGTCTCGAGCTGTTCGAGGGTGATCTTGCCGCTGCGAAGCAGGACCTTGTCCAGACGCCCGTTCAGATCCGTCGAGTTGGCGAAGACGATCCTGCCACTCTGCAGAAAGAACGTCTTTTCTCGTTCGCCTGAGCAGACGGAGAGAACACCGGTTCGCTCCTCGCGGCTCAACCGCCAGAGGAGATCCGGCGGGCTGAGGCCCTCGAGCCTTCCGCTGATCCAGCTTTTCTCGTTGCCGACGTCCGATTTCATCGGTTGAGCCCCGTCGTCCAAGGGTTATTCATCGATTTAATGTCGGCGGCCAGGCGATGAAGGTCAAGTCACCTCACCCGAGGGGCGTTTTTTCCACTCCGGCGGCCTTTGTCGCTTCATCGACAAGCATGACAGGAATCCCATCCCTGATCGGATAGACCCGTCGACAGTCCCCACACTGGATACCGGATTCGTCATCGTTGGCCGCGATGGCCCCCTGACAGGCCGGGCAGACCAGAATCTCCAGCAGTCGTTCATCGATAGGCACGGCGACTCCTCCTTGGGGCTGCGTCCCGTCCGGTATACACCTAGCCGTTCGGGGGTGTCAAAGGAGTTCGAGCCTGCCGCTATACTCGCCCCATGCTCACGATCGATCCCGCCCTCGGGGCGGCTCTTCGCAACGGCGGGAAGGATCTTCGGATTCTGCTGATCCGATTGGGTGCCATGGGCGACATCCTGCGCGCCGTACCGTCACTTCAGGCGCTGAGGCGCGGACTGCCTGACGCCCGCCTGATCTGGGTGCTCGACGAGCATTGGCGACTCCTCCTCGAGGGACACCCGTCTGTCGATGAAGTCATCGGCGTCCCGCGCAAGGAGATGGACCGCCTCCGGCGCTCCCCGTCTCGATGGCTGGAACTCTGGCGCCTGACCCGTCGGCTTCGCACCGAGACGCGATCGGTCGACGCGGACCTGGCGATCGACTTCCACGGGAACCTTCGAAGTGGTCTGGTGTCGTTTGGGTCTCACGCCACCCATCGTCTCGGCTACGACGGCCATCAACAGAAGGAATCCAATCGCTGGTTCATGAATCTCCACTTGCCATCGGGTACCCGACGAACCTCTCGGATCGATCGCAACCTCGCGCTGGTCGCCAGCCTCGGGATTCCGACATCACCGTTCCCGTCGTGCGATCTTCCTCTGCCGGATCGTGGACGGGACGCGGCCGACGCGATTCGCGGGGAGCTCGGTGGCGGCCGCTACGCGATCATCTCGCCGGGAGCCAGCCCATCGCAGGCGTACAAACGTCCCCCGGCGGAGATTCTCATCGAGTCCTGTCATCAGCTTCATGCACGAGGGGTCTCGCCCTGGGTTCAATTCGGACCGGGCGAGGAAGAAGATGCACGGGTCGTCGTCGAGGGTGCCGGCCAGCACGCCCGTCTCTGCCCGCCAACGAAGATACCGGTTCTGGCAGACCTGATTCGCGGCGCGACGATGTTCGTGGGTGGCGACAGCGGCCCGCTTCACCTGGCCTGCGCCGTCGGCTGCCCGGTCGTGGGTCTCTACGGCCCCACGGATCCGGTGGTCAACGCTCCCTGGGGCTCGGCCCACCGCGTCGTCTTCCCGGCGGATCGAGAGTACACCGGTATCAAACGGCAGGATCGCGTCGCGGGCTTCGAAGGTCTGAGCGTCGCATCCGTAGTCGCCGCGATCGAGAGCCTACTGATCGAGGTGGGCGACGGACCGGTATAGATCGGGCCACGCCTCGGCGTCCCAGTCGACAGGATCTCCGTGTTGAAGCCGAAGCTTCCGGTACGAACGAAGCAGTCGACGAACCCCACGTTCGCGAAGCGCATCGTCCAGCGGTCCGTCGTGCACTCGCGCACGATCGAGATCGAGGATCGTCACCGTTGGACTCGCTGAGCACGACACGAGGATATTGCCAAGATTGAGATCACGATGTTCGATGCCGGCGTCGTGCAACTTTCGAATCGCCGACACAATCTTTCGTTGCACCGCTTCATCCAGAGCCTCGCCATCCACGAGACGACGGGCCAGGTCCCGCGTATCGGTCTCCTCGACGATGGCAAGCCAGCCTCGATAGAGCAGCGGTGGACCGGACACCGCCAGAGCCCCGACGATCTCCGGTGTCGCGACGCCGCGCCGCCTTGCCGCCACGGGCACCGTCACATTGGCCAACATCCGACCCGACCCGAGGAAGCGATCCCTCCACAGCGTCGCCGTTAGGCCCCCACGGCCGAGTTGTTTCAGAACCCAGGACTCGTGACCCGCGTCGACACGCCTCCAACCCCCCCGGCCTCCGGCCTCCGTGGCCTCTGCCAGGTAACTCTTCCAACGCCCGGGATCGTCCAACCCGTGTGCTTTCCAGATGGCCCGACGCTCTTCGTGAACCACGGACCAACCGGCGGTCAGCGATGTCGACCGATATCCGTCCGGAACCTCGAGAGGACTCATCGACGCGACCGGCCCGAGATCGCCGCGACTCCTACTCCCAGCAGATAGAGCAGGATCATCGGCACCGCGAAGACAGCCATCGTCATCATGTCGCCGGTCGGCGTGATGACGGCGGAGAGCAGCGCGATCACTAGAACGGCGTAGCGGAAATTGCGCATCAGAAACGCCGGTGTCACGACGCCGATCCGGGCGAGAAAGAAGATCAGGATCGGCATCTCGAAGACGGCGCCCATACCCAGAATCAGTGTGCTCTGAAAACTGAACGCCGAGCGGAGCGTGATCTGTGCCGTGAACTCGCTGCCGAGATTGAGCAGCCACGATGCGGCAATCGGTGTCGCCACGTAGTAGCCGAACGCTCCCCCCCCAACGAAGAACAACGTGCTGAACAGTAGGAACGGGAAGACCCACCGTCTCTCGTTCTTGTAGAGCGCCGGCGCGATGAACGCCCACAACTGATAGAAGATCAGCGGCGCGGCAACAAAGATCGCGGTCAACGCGGCGCTCTTCATGTAGATCATGAACGCCTCGGAGACATGAATGAAGACGATGTCGCTGCCTTCGAACAGATGGTCGCGAATCGGCTGGACGATGAAGCCGACGAGACGCTCGCTGACGACCCAGCACGCACCCAGCGCGATCAGGTAGGCCAGCACGGCCTTGAACAGACGCTTGCGGAGCTCGTCGAGATGCTCCAGCAGGGTCATCGATCCTCGCGGCGCGTCAGGCTCCGTCATCGTCTTTCGGGTCGCGTTCCACCGAGCGGAGGTCCGCCGCCGTTTCGGACAGATCTTTCTGCGTGGACCGGACCTCGTCGATGTGAACCTCTCGCTCGAGGTTTATCCGAAAATCCGTGGACGCGCTGCGGAAGTCCGACAACGCCTTCCCGAGGGTCCGACCGAAGGCCGGGAGTTTGCGTGGACCAAAGAGGAGGAGTCCCAGAACCAGCAGGACGAGGATCTCTCCACCACCGACCGAGCCAAACATTCTTCTGCCTTTCTCGTAGAGACTACAAGGAAGAGCCTAGCGGCCGCAGTCGAAGAGTGTCAAGGCGTCCATTGCCGTCGTTGGTTGTCACAAGTACAAGCGAGTCATATAATTACAAGGAAGTCACGTTCTGGAGGCCCCATGACCCAGCCCCGTCGATCGCTACCGGTCTTCCCCATTGCCGTCCTGATCATCGGCGCCATCGTCGGCGGTATGCTCGGGAGCGACGCACAGGCCGATGCCGGCCAGGCGGAAGATCAATTCTGGACCTTCGGTCGAGTGCTCTCGCTAGTCGAGGAGCAATACGTCGGCGAGCTCGAATCCGACGAGCTGGTCGAGAACGCGATCGCCGGTCTGCTGCAGACCCTCGATCCCCACTCGAATTACCTGAATCCCGAGTCGTTCTCCGAGATGCGTGACGAACAGCGGGGCAAGTTCAGCGGACTCGGAATCCAGATTACCAAGCGCGGCGCCGACAAGCCGTTGACCGTGATCGCACCCATCGACGGAACACCGGCTTCCCGTGCCGGCCTCCAGTCGGGCGATGTGATTTCCAAGATCGAGGGAGAGCCGACGATCGAGTTGACCGTTCAGGACGCCGTGCGCCTCCTGAAGGGACCCAAGGGCAGCGAGGTCACGATCACCATCGAGCGCCCCGGTCTGGACGATAGCTTCGACGTGACGATCGGCCGTGACGACATCCCGATTGAGAGCATCCGCGTCTATCACATGCTGGCCGACGGGGTCGGCTACGTTCGGATCGCTAACTTCACCTCCACCACCGTCACCGAGCTCGACACGGCCGTGACCGAGCTCAGCGAGCAGGGCATGGGGCGGTTGCTCCTGGATCTGCGAGGCAATCCCGGCGGCCTACTGGAGCAGGCGGTCCAGGTCTCGGATCGCTTCGTCGGCGAGGGCGACAAGATCGTCTTCACCCGTGGCCGCGTCGCCGGCTCGAACCAGGACTACTTTGCCCAGCGCGGTGCCGACAAGATCGATCTGCCGCTTATCGTGCTTGTCAACGGAAGCTCCGCATCGGCCAGCGAAATCGTATCCGGTGCCATCCAGGATCACGACCTCGGACTCGTGGTGGGCGAGACGACCTTCGGCAAGGGACTCGTGCAACGGGTCATCCCATTGCGTGACGGCGGTGCACTTGCGGTCACGACGGCGAAGTACTTCACGCCTTCCGGCCGACTGATCCAACGGGACTACACCGACGTCGAGCAGTACTACATGAACCGCAACGGCGAGCTCGAGCCCGGCGATGCCGACGACATCGAAGGGACGAGCGGCGCGGAGATCTTCTTCACCGACACCGGACGCAAGGTGTTTGGAGGTGGTGGAATCCATCCGGATCACACTGTCGAGAACGACAACGCCTCGCAGTTCATCCTTCGTCTATTCCGAGAGAACCAGCTCTTCGACTTTTCCGTTGAGTTTCTTTCGGCGAACCCCGAGATCGATAAGAACGTCGCGCTTACCGACGAGGACATCGAGAGCTTCCGCGCGTTCCTCACCGCTCGAGAGGTTGAATTCACACCCGAGGAGTTCGCCGCGGATCGCGATCTGATCAATCTGCGACTCCGAGCGCAGATCGCCCGCATCCGTTGGGACGCAAACGTCGAGAGTCGAGTCCTGTCGGAGGGCGACAAGCAGATCCAGAAAGCCATCGAACTCTTCGAGGAAGCTGAGAAGCTGCGCGCCGATCGGCCCGACGACGCCCGACCGAAAGATCGTTCTCAGGATCGGCTCCGTGCTGATGCCGGATCGATCGACTCCGACCCGGTCGTGGAATCAGAGAGCCAGCAGTAGGTCCAACCGCCCCGCCGTGTCCGCACGAAAGAACGACCGCAGACTGCGGAGCTGTTGAGGGTGCGGAAGGGCTCCGAGCCGATCCAGCCACTGAACGGCGAGGCGCGCCGCCCGTCGGTAGCGTTCGCGGACCCTGGGGTCGGGGTCGCTGTACTCCACGCTCTCGAATAATTGACGACGGAGCCAGATCCGTCGAGCGACGCTGAGGCGCGGGCGACGTCCGGCAAGAAACCGTGATAACACCAGGTACTTGCTTACGTTGGCGTTCCATTCCAATTCGAGGAGGGTCACCGAGCGACCGCGACGCGCGCGGTCCGCCACCAGCAACAGATGGTCGATCTCCTCCACGAGGGTCGCGAAGTCGTCAACGTTCCCGTCGTTCAGTCCGTATTGGGGTGGCTGGCTCTCGAGCCGCCGCACCATCGCATCGGGAAGGTAGACCGTCGCGTGGACCTGACCGGCCTGCTCACGAACCAATGTCCTTGCCCCGCCTACCGGAGATCCGATCTCGGACGGTCGACTGCGGGCATACAACGCCTGGACGCCGCGATCGCCGATCACATATGAGCCGATCTCCCGAACGCCGTTCGGGATCCCGTACGTCCGTTGCAGGACGCGCTGCACCGACTCGAGGAGTGATGGGCGGATCGTCATGCGACGGAGTTGTCGTTGACCGGCAGGTACTCGAAGTCCCCGTCGCGGAAGACGATCTTCAGGGTCCCGTAGGGTAGTTTGGCCCGTGCCGACGCCAGGACCCGTCGTTCGACCTCATTGGCATCGAAGGGACGCTCGCCGCTCTTCAGCTCTCTCAGCCAGTGGATCAACTCCTGCCGATCGGTCTCCTCGGAACGATCGTCCTTGCGGACCCGTTTGGCGATCTCGACGTTGCAGACCGCGTCGAGCACGGCAGCGAGATGTCGTGCGCCGTAGGTCGCCGAGAAACCGACTCGGATCAGTTCATCGCGGGCACTCCCGTCGAGACAGATCCGCAGGTCGTGAACCCGTTCGTAGCGCGCGGCGATCTTGTCGAACTCCAGATCCAGGATTCGATCGATGCTGCTTCGCGTCAGACGGTTGAAGTGGATCATCTTTACGCGGTTGACAAACTCCGGCTTCAGCGATTTGCGAAGGTCGCGACGGATGTCCTGATCGACCCGCTGGTCGCGCTCTGCAGAATCGGCGAAACCAATGGGATCGTTCCGCTGTTGCTCGTCGCTGTAACCGAGATTCGACGTGAAAAACAACATGCAGTTGGAGAAGTCCAGCACCGTTCCGCGATTGTCCGTTGTGGTCCCGCGGTCAAGAATCGACAGGAAGAAAGTGAGGAGCTGCGGATGGGCCTTCTCGACCTCATCGATCAGGATCACACTGAAGGGTGCTGACGACGATCGTTGATGAAACGAGGTCAGGATTCCCTCTTCGTCGGAGCGGATGAAGCCACGCGTCGCGCCCTTCAACTCGTTGATATCGGAGGGATAGGTGTAGTTGGGGCCCTCGATGGTCAGGACAGGCACTTCGATCTCGCAGACGCCCTCGAGGAGACTGGCCAGCCTCTCGATCAGATGGTTCTTGCCGACACCCGTCGGTCCGACGAGGAAATAGGCCGGTGGCTTGCTCTGGTTGCGGGTGCCGGCGGCGAACAGGCTGAATTCGTCGCAGAGTTGCTGGACCGCCTGTTGCTGATCGATGACCGTCGCGTCGAGTGCCCCCTGAATCTGCGCCATGTCGAGGTCGGCGAAGATCAGCATCCGCTCCCAGTTCGAGAGCACTCGGTTTCTAGGCACATCCGTCGAGACACCGGGGCTCTGCTCCTGGGCGGCCTCGAGATACGCGGTGTCTTGCGTCGCGGCCAGGACGGCCGTCGTCTTGTGACGCGGCACGAGTCCCTGGCTCTCGTCCGGTTGTTCCGCCGGCAGCGAGCTGTGCGATCGCTTGAGAATCTCTGCATACAGACGGAATCGATCCGAGCACTGGCGAAGGAAGACGACCTCCTCGTCGAGAGGCAGCGCCAGCAGACGGTTCTCGTCGAAGAACTCACGCAGCCGTCGGTCATCGGCGAGAAGCTCCAGAACCTCGCCCGCCATCCCGTAGGCCCGCGCACCCAGGTCTTCGATGTCGTAGCCCTTGATCTGACGTTGCCCGAGCAGACCCATGTCGAACAGCGCCTTGTCGCCGATCATGCGGACATCGTCCGGCAGGCGGCGGACCCGGTACAAAGCCTCCCCTTCCCCGCGTCGCTGCTCCTCGATCAATCGATCGACCAGGCTCGTCAGGAAGCCCCGCTCGGGGTGCATGATGCGCGCCAGCCGCTCCTCCGAATAGACATCGGTCAGCAGCAGCGAACATTCGGTGATAACCCGGACGAGGTGGCGGACCTCCAGATCGTCCATGTAGCGGTCCGGCGATATCGCCTGGGCCGCGTCTCGGACGTGGCGCGCCAGGCTCTCCGCGTCCAGACGATGGATCGTCGAATTATCGCTGGCGGTCCGGTCCTTGCCCATCGGGTCCTCCGGTATCGAAGATGGGACTTTGCGATCGCTCATGCATCAAGAATCGCCTGGGAACCCCCGCGATGCAAACCCGTTCCAGGCGAATCCGCGGTTTCCCTGCAACTTATTGAAAATACTTGGAGTTATCGATTCTGAAGTTTTTTCCGGGGGCTTGCTTGACAGTCGTTTTAGGCGATCCTATAGTACTGGCACTCCGGCACAGAGAGTGCCAATCGTTATCTGTAAACCCTTTATTAACAGTCATTTAGACACTACACAGCAATGGATGGAGGAAGCATCACCATGAAAGTCAAACCTCTCAACGATCGCGTTCTGATCAAGCGAGTCGAAGAGAAGGAGCAGGTCCGGGGCGGCATCATCATTCCCGACACTGCCAAAGAGAAGCCGATGGAAGGCAAGGTCATCGCCGTCGGTTCCGGTCGTCTTGAAAAGGACGGCTCGCGCACGGCCCTGGAAGTCAAGAAGGGGGATCGCATCCTCTTCGGCAAGTACAGCGGCACCGAGATCAAGATCGATGACAAGGAACACGTCATCCTTCGTGAGGACGAAGTCCTCGGAATCATCGAGTAAACCTACTCTCTTCTTTTTACCCTTACTTGAATCGTTACTGGAGGATTCTTATCCATGTCTGCGAAGAATATTGCGTACGCTGAAGACGCACGGCAGTTGATGCTGCGAGGCGTGAACCGCCTGGCCGACGCCGTCAAGATCACCCTCGGCCCCAAGGGTCGTAACGTCGTTCTCGAGAAGAAGTTCGGCTCCCCGCTCTCCACCAAGGACGGCGTCTCCGTCGCCAAGGAGATCGAGCTGGAAGATCCCCGTGAGAACATGGGCGCCCAGCTCGTCCGCGAGGTCGCCAGCAAGACTTCCGACATCGCCGGCGACGGCACCACCACCGCCACCGTGTTGGCCCAGTCGATCTTCCGCGAAGGCGTGAAGGCCGTCACCGCCGGTAGCAACCCGATGGACATCAAACGCGGGATCGAACTCGCCGTCGAGACCGCCGTCGATTCGATCCAGAAGCTGTCCGTTCCGGTCGCCGGTAAGGCGATCGCCCAGGTCGGCAGCATCTCCGCCAATAGCGATCCGATGATCGGCAAGATCATCGCCCAGGCGATGGACAAGGTCGGCAAGGATGGCGTGATCACGGTCGAGGAGGCCAAGGGTCTCGATACCTCCCTGGAGGTTGTCGAGGGCATGCAGTTCGATCGTGGCTATCTCTCGCCGTACTTCGTCACCGACTCCGAGCGGATGGAAGTCTCCCTGGAGGACTGCCACCTGCTGATCCACGAGAAGAAGATCTCCAACATGAAGGATCTCCTTCCGGTCCTGGAGCAGGTCGCCAAGACCAGCAAGCCGCTTGTCATCGTCGCCGAGGACATCGAGGGTGAGGCTCTCGCCACCCTGGTCGTCAACAAACTCCGTGGCACCCTTCACGTGGCCGCCGTCAAGGCCCCGGGCTTCGGCGATCGCCGGAAGGCCATGCTGGAGGATCTCGCGATCCTGACCGGTGGCACCTGCATCTCCGAGGATCTCGGCATCAAGCTTGAGAGCATCAAGCTGACCGACCTCGGGCGTGCCAAGAAGGTCGTCATCGACAAGGACAACACCACCATCGTCGAGGGTGGCGGCAAGAAGGCCGAGATCGCCGGGCGTGTGGCCCAGATCCGCAACCAGGTCGAGGAGACCAGCTCCGACTATGATCGAGAGAAGCTCCAGGAGCGTCTCGCCAAGTTGGTCGGTGGTGTGGCCGTCATCAAGGTCGGTGCTGCCACCGAGTCCGAGATGAAGGAGAAGAAAGCCCGCGTCGAGGACGCCATGCATTCCACCAAGGCTGCCGTCGAAGAAGGCATCGTCCCCGGTGGCGGTGTTGCGCTGCTTCGCTCGCAGAAGGCGCTCGACAAGCTCAGCAAGACCATCAAGAACGACGACCAGGCGATTGGCGTCCGCATCGTCCGTCGCGCGGTCGAGGAGCCGCTCCGTCAGATCGCCAACAACGCCGGTCACGAAGGTTCGGTCGTCGTCAAGGAGGTCCTCGACCTCGACGCGGACAAGGGCTTCGATGCTCAGGCCGAGAAGATGGTCAACATGGTCAACAGCGGCATCATCGACCCCACCAAGGTCGTGCGTTCCGCCCTGCAGAACGCCGGCTCCATCGCGGGCCTCATGCTGACAACCGAAGCGTTGATCAGCGAGATCCCGGATGAGAAGACCGCAGCCGCGGCGCCGAACCCGGAGATGGGCGGCATGGGTGGCATGGGCGGCTTCTAGTCCCCTGCCTGAAGAGACACTCGAGAAGCCCGGCCGGCAACGGCCGGGCTTTTTTTGTGTCATCGTGTCTGAATCGTGAACCCTCCAAGCCAGAGGCTATCGGTCGTCGTGGCCCTGGTCGTCGTCCAACTCTTCTACGGGTTGCACTACATCGCGGCGCGGCTCGTCATCGCCGACATTCCCCCGCGGGGTTGGGCCGTCCTGCGGGTCGCTGGCGGTGCGCTGGTCCTCGTCCTGGTCTGTCTGGCAGCGCGAAAGTCGCTGCGCATCTCCAAACTCGACCTCCGCGAGCTGGCGGTCCTGTCGATCTTCGGGGTTGTCATCAACCAGGTCCTGTTCATCGAGGGACTCTCGAGAACCAGCACCGCTCACTCGTCGTTGATCAACGCCTGCATTCCTGCACTCACATTGCTGATCGCCGTGCTGCTCCATCGTGAACGGGTCACGACACGCAAGCTATGGGCGCTCCTGATAGCCACCGGCGGCGTCGCACTGGTCATCGCGCCGAGTAATAGCGCGTTCGGCGCTCGGATGCTGACCGGCGACCTCCTGACCCTCACCAACGCGACGTCGTTCTCGCTGTTCCTGGTGCTCTCGAAACGTCTGATGTCGCGGATGGATCCGCTGGTCGCCAGTACGTGGCTGATGGTGATCGGGACGATCGGTATCGGGATCGTCGGTGGCCCCACCCTCGTCGGTGCCATGCCCCTCGATCTCTCGGCGCAGACCTGGTGGCTTGCCGCCTTCATCATGATCTTCCCGACCGCCGCGGTCTACGTCCTGGCCTACTGGGCGCTGAAACGGATCGAGTCGTCAAGTGTGGCGCTGTTCGTCTACCTACAACCGATCATCGCCAGCACGTTGGCGGTGTGGCTTTTCGGCGAGGCGCTCGGCTGGCCGGTCTTCGTAGGCGGGTCACTGATCTTCGCCGGCATCTTCCTCACGCTAAGGCGCCAACGCGATCTTCGTCAATAGCTCGGTCCCGATCGGCAACGCCGCCTCGTCGATATCGAAGTTGGGCGAATGATGGGCGGCCGTGATGCCACGTTCCTGATTTCGGGCACCGATGAAGATGAAGGCTCCGGGACGCTCGTTGAGGAAGTAAGAGAAATCCTCGGCCGCCGCCATCGGCGCATGTTCGATCACCGCCGACTCGCCGAACGCCTCGATGGCGACCCGGCGGGCTTTCGCCACGGCGTCGGCGTTGTTGACCACCGGCGGGTAGCCGGGCAGCAACTCGTAGTCGAGTTCGCAGCCGGTCGCCGTGGCGACACCGCGACAGACCGCCTCGGCACGTTCGCGAATCGTGTTCCGAACACCGCCGTCGAAGGCCCGCATCGTCGCCTCGATCTCCGCGAAGTCGGGAATGACGTTGGCCGCCTCTCCCCCGCGGATCGCACCGATAGTGATCACCGCCGCCTCCAGCGGATCGATGTTCCGCGAGACGATCTGCTGCAGCGTCACAACCGCCTGAGAGGCGGCAACGATGGGGTCGATCGTGTTGTGGGGTAACGCCCCGTGCCCCCCTCGGCCGATGAAGCGGGCACGCATCTCGTCCTGAGCCGCCATTGCCGGGCCGGGTCGTAGCTGCACGGTCCCCACATCGAACTGGGACCACAGATGCAGCCCGTAGACCGCCTGCACGTCGGCGAGATCCAGCACGCCACCGGCAATCATCTTCTCTGCTCCGCCAAACCCCTCTTCGCCGGGCTGGAAACAGAGCAGCACGTCGCGGGGTAGATCGTCGCGGTCCTTCAGCTGGGTCGCCGCGCCCAGCAACATCGCCATGTGGCCATCATGCCCACAGGCATGCATCCGTTGCGGGATCTCGGACCCGTAGTCCCGACCGTCGACCTCCTGGACCGGAAGACCATCCATGTCCGCACGCAACAAGACAGCACCGGCATCGGGACGTCCACAGCGCAACACACCGACGACACCCGTACCCGCGTAACCCGTGTGGATCTCGATCCCCAGCTCGGTCAGCGTCTTCTGCAGGAACGCTGACGTCTCGTGCTCCTCGAGACCCAACTCGGGACGACGATGAAGAAACCGTCGCCACGTGACGAGCTGGTCGCGGATCGCATCCGCACCCATTATTCGATGCGCTTGATGATGTGATAACCGAACGGGCTGTTGCCGGGATGGTAACGAGTGAAGCCGATCTCTCCGACTTCCAGTTGGAACGAGACCTCGGCGAAGCTGGCGGCCATGGTGCTGCGCCCGAACACGCCCGTTGTAATCGGCTCACCGAAGTTGTTCATTTTCAAGAGGACGATGCCACGCTGCGCCTTGTAGTCGTCGCTGTACTCGACGAGCAGCGTGTCGAACTCCTCCCCGGCCTCGGCACGGTCGAGAATCTCGTAGGCCAGATCCTGGGCTTGCTTCTTGGTGCGATCCAGGACCTTGCCGCTGACGGTCTTCTTGAAACCGATCAGGATGTGGATCACGCCTACCTGCTTGGGCTCTTCCTTGCGGGGCTTTGACAGGAGCGGTGCGGCAGAGACCAGGAACAGGGTCGCAATAATGGCAATCGAACAAACCTTGCGCACGATGAGTCCTCCTCGGGCTGCGTGTCCGACATTCTGGCCCCGCCCCGGGCGATGCGCAAGAGCCTCGGGAATCCGGCCGGTAGGCGTTCCGCGCTCGATTCGATATAATTCGGGGTTCCACGGAATCCATCCTCAATCTGGAGAATCCAGTGACCGAAACCGCCCTGAAAACCGCCCGTGTCGGACACAGCCCGGACCCCGATGATGCCTTCATGTTTTACGGCATCGCAGCCGAATTGGTCGACACCGAGGGCTTCCAGATCGAACAGATCCTCGAGGATATCGAGAGCCTCAACCGTCGCGCCCTGGTGGGCGAACTCGAGGTGACCGCCGTCTCGATCCATGCGTACGCCCATCTCACCGACCGCTACGCGTTGATGCCCTGCGGCGCCAGCATGGGCGACGGCTACGGCCCCAGCATCGTGGCACGCAAGGAGATGGACACCGACACGCTACGCAAGTCGAAGATCGCCATCCCCGGCACGTTGACCTCGGCCTATCTTGCGTTGCAACTCTATCTTGGAAAGGACCTCGACGTGGAGGTCGTTCCGTTTGACGAGATCCTCAATCATGTCGAGTCCGGCAAGGCCGACGCAGGTCTGGTGATCCACGAAGGCCAATTGACCTACGCGTCCCAGGGACTGACCCAACTGGTGGACCTGGGCGTCTGGTGGCAGGACCGGACCGACGGACTCCCCCTCCCGCTGGGTGGCAACGTCGTGCTGAAGTCTCTCGGCAAGGACGCGATGGCATCGCTGACACGGGTGATCGCCGCCAGCATCGCCTACGGACTCGATCATCGGCAGCCGGCCCTGGACTACGCGGCGCGTTTCGGTCGTGGACTCGACGAAGCGCTGACCGATCAATTTGTGGGCATGTACGTCAACGATCTGACTCGTGATTACGGCGACCGTGGACGAAAGGCCATCGAACGACTTCTCTCGGAAGGAGTCGAGATGGGACTGGTACCACAGATCGACGGTCTCGAGTTCGTCGACCCGTCTCGTTGAGCGATCCCGGGCAGGAGTGGCGGGCGGCGACGGAAACGGCTGCGGTGGTCGCACGAACGGGCTATCGACTCCTCTCCGCCGCGGGTCCCGACATGCTGCCGCTGTTGAACCGGCTCAGCACCGGGGAGGTTCTCGACCTGCCGCCGGGGGCTGGAGCCCAGACCGTCCTGACCAGCGCCAAGGGTCGAGTGATCGAGCGATTCTGGGTTCACCAGGCCGGCGATGGACCGTTGTGGCTGATCGGAGGTTGTGGGGACGCGCAGCCGATCCTCGACCATTTCATGCGCTACACGTTCGCGGAGCAGACCGACCTGACGGACCGCAGCGCAGACCATCGACTCTTCTCCGTCATCGGACCGCGATCTCGCGATCTCATCGACCGTTGGCTACCGACAACTCTCGGTCCGCTCGGCATCGCGGCGACCGACAGGATCCATGGTCCGACCTGGATCCTCGGGCACGACGCTCATGGCACCCAGGGCTGGTCGCTGCTGACCGATGTCGATCATGCCGACGAGGCGCGTGAGACTCTCGTTGCCGATGCCGCGACGATGGGTGGTTCTGCGATCGGCTCCGAGATCGCCGAGTGCTGGCGGATCTCTTCCGGACTCCCTGCCACGGGATTCGAGATCAGCGAAAAGTGGAACCCTCTGGAAGCGGGTCTACGCGATGCGGTCTCGTTCGATAAGGGCTGTTACATCGGACAGGAAGTCGTCGCGAGACTCCACAACTACGACAAGGTCTCTCGATCGCTGGTGCAATTACGTTGGGACGATCCCGGTCACGGTGATATCGGTTCAAAGCTTCTTCACGGCGACAAGACCGTCGGCGAGGTCACCAGTTTTATCGCCCATCCCGAGGGCGGAGCGATCGGACTGGGTCTCGTCAAACATCGTTCGCTGGATGCGCGTACGCCGTTGGCCTTCTCGGGAGCCGACGTTGCCGTGACCTGGAATCCGCTCAGCCAAGCATCGTCGTAACGTGGGCCAGGGCCGTCGCGGCCAGTGCGTTAAGATCGTAACCACCCTCCAGAACCGAGACCAGGCGCCCGTCACAGAGTTCGGAGCTTAGCGTCATCATCTGACGCGTCGCCTCGACGAACGCCTCGCCGCTGACCTCCAGACCACCCAGTGGATCCGCGCGATGCGCGTCGAAGCCGGCCGAGAGCAGGATGAACTCCGGCTTGAACCCCTGCGCGGCGGGAACTACTTGATTCGCGATGGCGTCGAGGAACGCCTCGTCGCCACTCCCCGGCGGCAGCGGACAGTTCACCGTCGTGCCGAGGGCGTTCCCCACGCCACGCTCCGTCGCGGCACCGGTGCCGGGATAGAGTGGGCTCTGGTGAACGGATGCGTACAACACCGACGGATCGTCATCGAAGATATGCTGGGTACCGTTGCCGTGATGGACGTCCCAGTCGAACACCATGACCCGCTTCAACCCACCCTCTCGGGTCAGCCAGCGGGCCGCGATGGCGACGGTGTTGAATAGACAGAAGCCCATGGCCAGATCCCGCTCGGCGTGATGCCCCGGTGGCCGGACCGCGGCGAACCCCGCAGTTAATCGGCCCGCGGCCACGCGCCGGCAGAGCTCGACCACCGTGCCGGCGGCATGACGCGCGATCTCTGCGCTCTCGGGACAGATCGCCGTGTCCATGCCGTCGAGGACCCGCTCGCCGTTGCGGCACGCTTGATCCACACGCTGGATGTGCTCCAGGTCATGACAGAGAAGCAGCGATGCATCCTCCGCCCGGGTCAACGGCACCCGTGTGACGCGGTCGGTGACACCACTCTTCTCGAAGAGTTCGCGGAGAAGCGTCAAACGCTCCGGTCGTTCCGGATGCCCCACACCCGTGTCGTGTCTCTCGAACAACGGGTCGAGGACGAGCCCGAATGAAGTCGGGTCCATCTACTGGGCGGAGCTGGCGTCGAAGTCGGGAAGACCGCTGAAACCGTTCGTCACCTCGACATCGCTTGGCAGATCGATCTGATACAAATTCGCGGCGAGATCCGGGTTGATCTGAATCGACTCGAAGACGATCAGGCGCCCGTTGCCGCTGTCCGTCGCGTACTCGATCCGTGACGGCATGAAGCTCTTGGGATTGATCCAGAAATTCACGCGTTCGACCTTGCGTCGTGCACGCTTTCGCTTCGGCTCGAGGATCAGCAGGATTTCGTCCTCCGGCTGTTGGCTGGCAAGCTGGATTCGGTAAAATTTCTTGAGTTCTCCCGAGCCCTGCCCAAGTCCGAAAAACCGGAAGAGGTGGTCACTCCAACGACGAATATTCTTCGTCTCGGCCATCTTGCGCTCGGGGAAATAGCCGGTGTACGTATCGCTCTCGATGATGAACTGCATCGACTCGGGGCTGCTGTATTCCCACCGGATCGCCGCGGGCTTCGTCATGAAGAACTGCCCTTCGGAGACAACCGGATCGATCAACATCACGTTGGTCGTGGTCTCGGTGAACCGAGCGCTGAGTGTCTGGACCGAGTTCTGCACGCCGTCGAAGGAATCGAGGATCTCCTCCAGTCGATCCGACGGCTCCTGGCTGGATGCGGATGTGAAGACCAGGGCGGAACAGGCTAGAATCAGGACGGCTAATCGACGCATGTCGAAGGGATGCAGCATGCGGATGCTCCGTATTGTGTTCCGGGCGACACCTCACACAGGCAGAACCAGGACGATGAACTCGACAACTTCAACCTTACCAATGGGTCCCCATACCGTCAAGAAACCCACTTTCTACCGGCGTTGGGCGTTTGTGCTCCTCGTCGGCGGTCTTCTGGCGATCACCGGTTGCCCGCGAGATGACGGCATTGTCGAGACCGTCCCCACAACGGATCAGGTCACGATGGCCGACGTCCTCGCCGCAGAGGACGGTCGTGTCGTCAGCCCCGAGTTGCTGGCGGCCGTCACAGCAACGGATCCCGACGTCCGAGAAGCGGCCTGTCGTGCGTTGGGCCGCATCGGCAGCACCGCTCAGACCGCAGACCTGACGGGACGTTTCTCGCGAGAGCGCGACCCACGCGTGAAGGCCGCGATCCTGGAATCGCTTGGCCAACTGGATCCTGCACGATCGGCAGCGCTGATCCGAAAGTCGCTCACCGACAAGGAACCGCGCGTTCGCATCGCCGCCGCCAGGTCGGTTGACTTCACTGTCGACCGCTCGGTCCGGGAGGCCCTGCTCAAACGCATCGACGATGACGACGAGACCGTCGCCGTCCTCTCGATGTACGCGATGATCCGTTCCGCCAAGGGTGACGCCTTCGTACCCACGCTGCTTTACCGGCTGGACGAACTAAGTGGACCCAGGCGTCTAGCGGCGATCTACGTTGCTTCCCGATTCTCGGCGGCGACGTCGCGGCTGGGGTTCGACCTTCGTCGCACCGCCCGGGAGAAGATGCTGGAGCTGACCCACTCGGACCTGGCGCTCGAGCGGATGTTTGCGGCTCATGGGCTATCGAGACCGACCAACGAGGACGAGGCGGCCCGCGTTGGCGAGCTGACAACCGATCCCGCACCCAGCGTTCGCATCGAGGCGGTGCGTGCCCTCTCCTTCGTCGGCGCACCGGTCTATCCATTTCTCGAGAAGACGATCCTGGATAGTGACGAGCGTGTCTCGATGGCGACCGTGCGACGTCTTGGAAAGATGAAGGGTGCCGATGTCATGGAGATCCTGGCGAACTTCGTCCTGGGGAGCGAGTCGACCGCGGTCAAGGTGATGGGACTGAAGTCGCTAGCAGAGTCGGACGTGCTCACAACTCGGGCGATGGGGAATGGCCTGTCCCAATCGGACAATGAACATGTCCGCCATGAGATCGCGCGACTGATGCCCGGCGACATGACCCAGGAGGGCATCGTCTCGACGATGAAGCGATTGCGGGACGACAAGTCTGCCTGGGTTCGAGAGGCCGCGCTCCCCTCGTCCGCAAACCTCCCCGGATCTCTGGCGGAACAGATGGCCGATTTCATCGGCGATCGCTCGACAAGCGCTCGCCTGGGAATCCTTGGTGCCGTCGGCTATCGGCTGGACGACCAGGATTCCGACCGCAAGGCAGAGGCGTGGCCGGTTCTTCGCACCGTGTGGGACGGGGCCCGCGAGGATGGAGATCTCACCACGCTCGCGGCCGCGGTCGATCTGCTCGACAAGCGCGACGAGAAGAACGTCGAGTCATTTCTGCGCGAAGCGATGGAACTCAGATTTCGGCCGCTCCAACAGCAGGCGTTCGAGGCGTTACGACGACTCGGCGTCGAGGTCACCCTGGCGGATCCAACTCCACCGATGTCGCCCGCGACCTATGTGGAGGTTGCCGAATGGGCCGAGAGACCGAGGGCGGCCATCATCCGTGTCGGTCGAGAGGGCTTCGAACCTGCGCGATTCACGGTTCGGCTCGATACCCAGAACGCACCCCTGGTTGCCTGGCACTTCGCCAAACTCGCCGAAGACGGCTTCTACGACGGGATCGCATTTCACGATATCGACCCCGGGCGTTCCCTGATGACCGGGGCTCCACTCTCCAACGGAATCGGTGGCCCGAATCGATTTGCACGAGACGCCGTCAGCTCCCACCCGTTCGGACCGGGAACCGTGGCGATGATCGGAGATCGACCGGATCGCATCGGTAGCCGGTGGGTCGTCAGCACTGGACTGCAACCGGAACTGACGGGGAAGGCAACGGTCATCGGGCGGGTTATCCAGAATCTCGCGGGGGTCGTCGGACGAATCCTCCCGGGAGATCAGATCCTCTCGATTCAGGTCTACGAAGGCGACGGTTCGGAGCCGCTACGCTAGCGGGTCTGGAGTTCCTGCACCTCGGTGTGAACACGCTCGCGGATCTTGCGCCAGCGGTCGGCAGAGATGGAGAGAAACGCCTCGGCGACCGTGGGATCGAACTGACGACCGGCAAACTCGGCGATCTCTTCGCACGCATCCTCGATCGAGAGTGCGGCGCGATAGGGCCGATCCGAGGTCATGGCGTCGAAGGTGTCCACGACGGAGAAGATCCGCGCACCGAGAGGGATCTCGTCGCCCTTCAGCCCGCGGGGATAACCCGTCCCGTCGAACTTCTCCTGATGACAGAGCACGATGTCCAGTTCCGGACCGAGGAACGGGATTTTCTGTAGCATTCGGAAACCCATTTCCGGATGCTTGTGCATCTCCTCCCACTCGTCGTCATCGAGTTTTCCCGGCTTTCGAAGAACACTGTCGGTGATCCCGATCTTGCCGACATCGTGGAGGAGCGCACCCCGCCGGATCCACGTCAGATCCGGTTCGCGAATGTCCATCGCTTCGGCGACAAGAACCGCGTACTCGACGACCCGCAGGGAATGCCCCTGGGTCTCGTTGTCTCGATAGTCCAATGCAGTCACGAGCGCCTGCAACGTCGTCACGTACAGTTCCTGGAGTTCGGCTCCCTTCTCTTCGAGTTCCGCGGTCCGTGCGCGAACAAGATCCTCGAGATGATCCTGGTAGCGACGGTTCTCAAGGACGAGTCGTCGTTTCTCGAGTGTTCGCTCGACGACGATTTGAACCTCGTCGAGATTGAAAGGCTTCGTCAGATAATCGCTGGCGCCGTCGCGAATGGCACCGATGGCGGTTCGGGCATCGACGACCCCGGTCACCATGACGACGTCCAGTTCAGGATGGAGGGTCTTGACCTGACGCAGGAGGTCAAGTCCGCTCTCGCCGGGCATTTCGATATCGGTCAATACCAGATGCGGCGGGTCGTTGCGGATGGACTCCATCGCTTCCGCGACGTTCCCGACCGGTCGCGCGTCGTAGCCGAACGACGCGAGACCTTCGGCCAGGATCTCGCGGACGGAAAGTTCGTCGTCGACGATTAAGAGTCGGTTCGTCTCGCTATCAAGAAAATCGCTCATCGCGAACGGCTCCTCGTTCGGTTCGGACGGACGTCATGGTATCCCGGATCGACCCCGTCCCCAAAGATGGGGTTTCAGGACAGATCTCGCCAGTTGGGTCCCCGTTTCTGATCCACGACAAGAGGAACCTGAAGGCTGGCGACGCCCTCCATCGCATCTCGAACGATGGCGGCCACGCGGTCCAGGTCGCCATCGGCGACCTCCAACAGCAACTCGTCGTGTACCTGCAGGAGCATCCTGGCGTCCGTGCCGTCTTTCCGGAGCGCTCGATCGACGTCCAGCATCGCCTGCTTCATCAGGTCTGCGGCGGTGCCCTGAATCGTGGTGTTGACGGCGGCACGCAGCGCCTGCTCCTGGATGCCGCGATGAACTTTCTGATGGAGTTGCGGGAAAAAACGGATCCGGCCGAACATCGTCTTGACCGCAGCGTCCTTGAGGGCCTGTTCTCGAACCCCATCGATGTAGCCCCGGATTCTGTCGAACCGTTCGAAGTAGGCGGCGATAAACGCACGGGCCTCATCGCGCTTCATGCCTTGCTCACGGGCCAGCCGCGTCTCGGACATCCCGTAGAGGATGCCGAAGTTGACGGCCTTGGCCTTTCCTCGCATCTGCGACGTCACCTGGTCATCCGGCACGTCGAAGACCCGCGACGCCGTGTAACGATGGATATCCTCGCCTGCGTTAAACGCCCGAATCAGCTCCGGATCCTCGCAGAGATGGGCCAACACCCTCAGTTCTATCTGCGAGTAGTCAGACGCCAGGAACGTGTGACCGGGATCGGCGACGAAGGCCGCGCGAATCTCGCGACCGGCCTCGGTGCGGGCGGGAATGTTCTGCAGATTGGGGTCGGATGAAGAGAGTCGCCCGGTGGCGGCACCGGTGGGATGGTAGGAGGTATGAATCCGACCCGTCTCCGGGTGCAGAAGACGTGGCAACGCATCGACGTAGGTGTTCTTCAGCTTGGATTGCTCGCGGTACTCGAGAATCTTCCCGGCGATGGGATGCTGATCGAACAACCCCTCGAGAGTCTGGGCATCGGTACTGGCCACGCCCCCCTTGGCCGTCTTTCGACCGGCCTTGAGACCGAGACGATCGAACAGGATCTCTCGCATCTGCTTCGGCGAGTCGAGGTTGAACTCCCCACCGGCCAGTTCGTGGATCTCGCCGCGTAGACGGGTCAGCGACGACTCCATCGTGACGGACATCGCCGCCAGCACGTCGGCGTCCAGCCGGATCCCCTGCGCCTCCATCCGCTCCAACAGCGGAAGGAGCGGGCCATCCAGCTTCTCGTAGAGCTCCCACAGCCCTCGTTCTTCAAGCAGCGGCTGAAGCGTCTGGGCAAGTTGCCAGGTCACGTCGGCGTCCTCACCGGCGTAGCCGGTGACCTGCGCCACCTCGACCTGGTTCAGCGTCTTCTTCTTGGCTCCCTTGCCTGTCAGCGACTCGTACTTGATGGTCTCGTGGCCCAGAAACTCCAGGGCCAGACGGTCCATGCCGTACGACGGTTTGCTCGAGTCCAGGAGGAACGCGGCCACCATCGTATCGAGGGCCCAGCCGACGACCGGAAGACCGTGACGACGGAGGATATGCGCGTCGTACTTGAGATTCTGTCCTAGCTTGCCGACCGTCGCATCCATCAATAGCGGTCCAAGCGACGAGACCACATCGCCGAGCTCGAGTTGTGTCGGACAGCCTTCGTAGTCGTGTCCCAGCGGGATGTAGCAACCGCTCCCGGCCTCCCAGCTCATCGAGATGCCGACCAGGCGCGCCTGCATCGGGTCGAGCCCATCTGTCTCCGTATCGATGGCGAAGCGCCCCGCCGCGCGTGCGGCCTTCACGACGTCTGCCAGTTCCTTCGCTGTCGAGATCATCGCGTAACGACCGCCCGGAGCTTCCGACACAGGCGCGGATTCGCCCGCAACGCCGGGGACGTCGGGCGTCTCGGGGGCGTCCCCCGCGAACTCCTCCGTCAACCGACGAAAACCGAACGACTTGAACAGCCGATGGGCCAGCGCGCGATCCGGTGGACGCACCGCCAGCTCTTCGAGCTCCATCGGGATCGGCACCTCGTAACAGAGCGTCGCCAACTCCTTCGACAATCGCGCCTGGTCCGCATGTTCTGCGACCGAGATCCAACTTCTCTTGCCGGTGCCCCGCTCCAACCCCTTCAGCTTGGCCTTCAGCCCCTTCACTAACTTGGCAGCACCCTTGGCCGGTAGCCCCTCCTGGTTCTTCAGCGCGATCCCATCGACGGCGGCGACTGCCGCGGCCAACGCCTCGACACGCTCTCGCAGTTCCCCCTCGGGTTCGTCGTTGACGAAGGTCTCGACGACCCGTGCGAAGCCCTCCCGATGTTCCAACAGCGCCGCGACCGTCTCGGGCTGCAACGGCTCCGTTCCCGAAAGGGCATCGATATCGGTCAACACGGCGTCCCGACCGGCCATCAAACCGGAAAACCGATCCGCGCGCTCGATGACCGACTCCAGCGACCCGTGGGTGCGAATCATCTCCAGGGCGGTCTTCTCGCCGACGCCGGGAACGCCCGGGATGTTGTCGACGCTATCGCCCATCAACGCCAGGACTTCCAGAACCTGGTCCGGGGGCACACCGAAAGCGTTCGTCACGCCTGCAGGATCCAACCTCCGGTCCTTGCCCGGATCGAACATCGTCACGTCGTCGTTGACCAACTGCATGAGGTCCTTGTCCGAAGAGACGATGACGACCCGACGCCCCTCGGCGGTTCCCTGCCGGGCCAACGTCGCGATGATGTCGTCGGCCTCGTACCCTTCCAGTTGCAGGAGCTGGACTCCCAGTGCCTCGCAGATCTCGCCGACCCGCGGGATCTGGACGATCAGATCCTCCGGCGCCGGCGGGCGGTTGGCCTTGTACTGGGGGAATCGCTCGTGACGGAAGGTCGGCCCCGGCAGGTCGAAGGCCACGGCGACCTCTGTGGGGTTCCCGTCCTTCAACATCTTTCGCAGCATGGTGGTGAAGCCGTACAGCGCGTTGGTGGGCTGGCCGTTGGGGCCTGTCAGCCCGCGGATCGCGAAGTAGGCCCGGAAGATCTGGGCCGTGCCGTCGATCAGGGTGAGGGTCTTGGGTTTCGCCATGGGGCGGCATCATAAGCCTTCCCGGTCTCAGTGAAAAACGTCTCATCCTGAGACTGTTGAGACGGACTGTCTCACCGGCTATCTAAGTCGCCCTGACACAACAGTTAACCTCGATGAGACCGTCTCCCAGTCTCATTGTGAGACGATTCCTTGCGACGGTCGCGCTCCATCTCAGCCACACGAACCAATGGACTATCTCTATTGTTTCCAACACTTTACGAAGCAGCAGACGATTGCAATCCAACCTGGTCCGACCCTTGCAATAAAGGGGGCCATGAGTGGAAAGAGTCACAAGAAACAAGAAAGACGACTCGGGGGAAACACCATGAAAAAAGCCATTTCGGCCCTGAACATTCTGATGATCGCGCTTCTGGGCGTTTCGGTCGCCTTCGCGGCAGACCACGCTTCCGAGAAGATCGCCCGTGATCTCGCCGTCGATCTCGATCGATCCAACGGCGAGCGCCGAGTCATCATCACTTACCGCTCCGACGTGGCAGACCGGGATATCGCCGATCTTCGCGGACGGGGTCGCGGTCAGCTACAGAAGCTGGAAGGCGCCCACGGCCTGACCGGTGCTCTGGACGCCGCCACCATCCGTGAGATGGCCGCCGACCCGCGTATCGAGAGCATCTCTCCTGATCGCCCGCTGAAAGCTCATATGGATGTTGCCATCGACGCCATCGGTGCCGACCGTGTGGTCGAGCACCTCGGCTTCAACGGCCAGGGCATCACCGTCGCGCTACTGGACTCCGGTCTCACGCCGTCTGCCGATGTCTCGGCCGATCGCATCCTGGCCAGCCTCGACTTCACCGGCGACGGCGCGGTGGAGGACGGTCTCGGACACGGCACCCACATCGCCGGCATCATCGGTGGCTCCGGCGAGAACGGCGCGGTCCAGGGCGTCGCCCCGGGCGTGGACTTCGTCTCCCTACGCGTCCTCGACGACGCGGGCGACGGTTACGCAAGCTCCGTCATCCGTGCCATCGACTGGGCCATCAAGAACCGCGAGGCCTACGGGATCCGAGTCCTTAATATGTCCCTCGGCCACAACGTCGCCGAGTCCTATCGCACCGACCCGCTGACCCGTGCCGTCGAGAAAGCCTGGGCCTCCGGCCTGGTCGTCATCGCCTCTGCAGGTAACCGCGGACGCGACGGCTACATGACCATCAACTCCCCCGGGAACGATCCGTACATCATCACGATCGGCGCGATGAACGACCTCAACACTCCGGTGCGTACGGACGACCTCGCCGCGACCTACAGCAGTCGCGGACCGTCGTACGGCGACAACATACTCAAGCCGGATCTGGTCGCTCCGGGTAACCGCATCGTCTCCACCCTCGCGCCCGGCGCGACTCTGGCGATGGAACTCCCGGACAACGTGGTCGGCACCGACCGCATCGAACTGTCCGGCACCAGCATGGCGACCGGGGCGGCTTCGGGTTCCGTAGCAGTCCTACTCCAACTCAACCCGAACCTGACTCCGGATCAGATCAAGGGAATCCTGATGCACTCGGCAGAACGGGTCGACACTGAGGACACGTTCACCGTCGGCGCAGGCTACCTGGACCTGGTGCGGGCGATTGCATTCACGGGTCCGTGGCCCTCCGTTCGCTTCAACTCCGCCTCGCCGCAGGTTATCCGTCGCGACGAGGGACTGATGCTGGTCGGAACTCCGGCCCTGTCAGTGATCCGACGCGTGCTCAACAAGACGAAGGGTCCCGGAGTGAAGGGTTCCACCGGTCAGACCGCCGTGGGAAACAACACGCTGCTCTGGTCCGACACGCTGCTCTGGAGCGATACGCTGCTGTGGTCCGATACGCTGCTCTGGAGCGATACGCTTCTCTGGAGCGACACCGCCCTGTGGGACGACACGCTCCTCTGGACGGACACGCTTCTCTGGTCCGATACGCTGCTCTGGAGCGATACGCTGCTGTGGTCCGACACGCTGCTGTGGTCCGACACGGCACTCTGGGACGATCACGCGTTCCAGGCCGACACGGCCCTGTGGGATGACACGCTGCTCTGGAGTGACACCGCCCTGTGGGACGACGCCTCGATCAACGGCGACACGCTGCTCTGGTCCGACACCGCCCTGTGGGACGACACGCTCCTCTGGAGCGATACCCTGTTGTGGAGCGATACGCTGCTCTGGAGCGACACCGCCCTGTGGGACGACACGCTCCTCTGGAGCGATACCCTGCTGTGGAGTGACAGCATCCTCGCCCACGGCGACTGAATACGACCCCCAGAATCGATTAGATCTAGGGCCGCGCGAAAGCGCGGCCCATTTTTTTAGGGGTGCGCGACGAGGTAGGCGACCCAGCCGTCCTGGTTCTCGAATCGTTTCCGCTTGCGGAAGATCCCGTCGGTATCGTCTGCCTCGTCATCCCACCCTTCGAGGTAGACGTCGCTGGAACGGAACCCGGCCTCGTCAAGCAACTCACGCATCTCGGGCAGCATCCATAGACGCCAGTCGTACGTGAATGCGCGCTTGATCTTCTTGCCGTCCGGCAGCTTGAAATGGATGTGACAGCGGATCTCGTGGTCGATGGGATTGAACGAAGCCTGCTCCCAGCCGTAAGTAAACGCAGGAATCTTCCGACCGTCGAAGGAACGACACGACGTGATCTTTCGATCCTCCTTGTCCTCGATCAGCGCCTCGGTCCCACCGAACACATCCAGGATGAGCACGCCGTCCGATCGCAGGCCTCGTCTTGCGGCGGCGAAATAGGCTCTCAGCTGCTCACGGGTCTTGAAGATGCAATACGAGAAGTTCAGAGCGGCGATCACGTCCACCTTGGGGGCCTCGCCCTTGAGGACGTCCGCCTCCATGAGATGCAGCCGATCGACAGCCTCGCCAAGGACCGGCAGGTAGTGCTTGCGAGCCCAATCCAGCGTCGGGCGATCGAGATCCACCCCCCAGGCCCGGTGGGTGGCTTTCTGGCGGACCCATTCGCAGGCGAGAACGGCCGTCCCGCAGAAGTCCTCTCTGAGGTCCGTAAACCGCTTGCGATTCTTCGACTTGTAGACTCTCTCGAAGAATTCGATGTCCGCATCCACCGACTGGACGGACGCGGTATAGAGCAGGTGGCGATCGTGGATCGCCGCCGCCTTTTTCTTCTTCTCTTTCTTCTTGCTACCCATCGGGCGCTCACCATACCAGCCCTTCGCCGAACTTTAAATGGATTCTGCGGATTGGGGCGAAGGATCTCCGCCATTCCGCTAGGATGGCGTGTGTCATCCGGAGGTAACATGTTTCGACGAGCCCTGCTTCCCGCCGTTTCGATCCTGATCTTCGCGCTGTCCAACTCACCCGTCGCTCTCGCGGACGGCCCGCTGGACTTCGATCGACTGGCCGCGGTCCAGCGTGCCCGCAGCGTCGCGCTCTCTCCCGACGGCACGTTGATCGCCTACACGGTCTCCGTCCCGCGACGTCCGGGTGTCGATGACGACGGACCCGCGTGGACCGAACTGCGCGTGGTGTCGGCCGACGGTTCGCGACCGCGGACCTTCATCCAGGATCACCACGCCGTCGGCCAGGTCGCGTTCACACCGGATGGAACCGAGATCACCTTCGTCACTAAACGGGGCGACGACAAACACAGTGGGGTCTGGAGTCTTCCCATCGACGGCGGCGAGGCCAGACGACGGTTCGAGTTCGAGTCGGGCATCGATTCCTATGCGCTCTCTCCCGACGGTTCGCAGATCGCCTTCGTCGCAACGCCCAAGGTGCCCAAGGCAAGAGAGAAGGCCAAGAAGAAGGGCTACGACCGAGACGTCTTCGAAGAAGAGTGGCGACATCGCAACCTGTATCTCGCGTCGTGGCCGTCTGACGACTCCCGGGCCACCGACCCCGCAGCCGAAGAGAAGGAGAAGGTCGAGCCGACCCGGATTCCGTTGGAAGGATCCGCCTTCGACGTGCGATGGGGGGCCGACACCGCGACCCTGGCGGCCACCGTCGCCCCGCGACCGCTGGTCGACGATCGTCTGGTCATGCGACGCGTCACGATCATCGACGCCACGGAACGCACGGTGAAGCGGGTCGTACCGAACCCCGGCAAGCTGGGGCCGTACCGACTCAGTCCCGATGGCTCACACGTCGCGATGGTATCGGGAACAGATCGCAACGATCCCTCCCCGGGACGCCTGATGGTCGCCGGGACCACCGACGGCGAGATGCGAGACCTGATGCCGACCTTTGACGGCCATGTTCGTACCATCGAGTGGGTCGGATCTTCGGCCCTGTGGTTCATCGCCGATGTCGGTGCCGAGACGCGTCTCGGGAAGGTCGAGCTGGACGGCACCGTCTCCACTCGTTTCGAGTCCGCCGGCATCGCCGCTCCCTTCCCGGTCATCACCGCGATGGCATCGACCGCCGACGGCTCCTCGATGGCGTTTGTCGGCCAGAAGCCGACCCATCCGGGTGAGATCTATGCGCTGGCCGGTGATGAGCAGACCCCGCGAAAACTGACGGACAGTAACCCCTGGCTGCAGGAGGTCGAGCTTGCGCCACAGGAGGTCTATCGATTCGAGGCCCGTGATGGCCTGAAACTGGAAGGCGTGCTGATACGGCCACTGAATGCCCAACAACCGGCACCGTTGATCCTGATGGTCCATGGCGGCCCCGAGAGTCAGGACCGAAACGGCTGGGTGACCAACTACTCGAGACCGGGCCAACTTGCCGCCGCCGAGGGCTTCGCGGTGCTCTATCCCAATTATCGCGGGAGCACCGGCCGTGGCGTCGAGTTCTCGAAGTGGGGTCATGGGGATGCCGCCGGCAAGGAGTTCGACGACCTGATCGACGCCATCGACCACCTGGCTGCGGCAGGGATTGTCGATCCGGAACGGGTCGGCGTCACCGGGGGATCCTATGGCGGCTACGCTACCGGCTGGCTGTCCACCCGCTACAGCGAGCGGATTCGCGGTGGCGTCATGTTCGTCGGCATCAGCAACAAGTCCAGTAAAGGATTCACGACCGACATTCCGATCGAGGATCAGTGGTCCCACACCCTCTACGAACCGTGGACCAGGTGGGAGTTCAGTCTGGACCGCAGTCCCTTGTTCCATGCCGAAAAGTCCCGCACGCCGCTGCTGATCGCCGGCGGCACCGGCGACACCCGGGTCCATCCGTCCCAGAGTCTGCAACTCTACCGGGCGCTGAAGATGCTGGACAACGCGCCGGTTCGCTACGTCCGCTATCCCGGCGAACCTCACGGCAACCGTCGGGCCGCCTCCCAGGATGACTACTGTCGTCGGGTGATCCGTTGGATGACCCACTTCGTCCGCGATGCCGGTGAGGAGCTTCCGCCCCACGACGTGCCCTACGGATACCCCACCGACGACGATGACGACGAGAACGAAGACGAAGGAGAGACGCCATGAGACCCTTAAACCGCCTCGGCTGGCTGTTGGCGTGCCTGGTGCTGGCCTCGTGCGCCATCGCCCAGGATGCCGAGGAAGTCACGATCGGTGTCGAGAAGGTCGTCGACGGCGTCTACATGCTGACCGGACGCGGCGGCAACCTCGGTCTGGCCGTCGGTGACGACGGCGCGTTTCTGATCGACGATCAGTACGCCCCGCTCTCGGACAAGATCCGTAGCGCCGTCGAGTCGGTCAGCAAGACTCCCCTGCGCTTCATCGTCAATACCCATTGGCATGGCGATCACACCGGTGGCAACGAGAACCTCGGGTCCGGCGGCGTCACGATCCTGGCCCACGACAACGTACGACAGAGAATGAGTGTCGAACAGGTCATGGAGGTCTTCGACCTCACGACACCGCCCTCGCCGACGGCAGCCCTACCGGTGATCACCTTCCCCGACCGCATCACCTTTCACATGAACGGCCTGGAGATCGAGACACTCCACGTGCCTGCAGCGCACACCGACGGCGACTCGATGATCTTCTTCAAGGGGATCAACGTCATCCACATGGGCGATGTCTATTTTAACGGGGGCTACCCGTTCATCGACGCCGGTAGCGGCGGCACCATCGACGGCGTCATCGCCGCCGTGAAGACCGTGCTGGAACGCTCCGATGCGGACACCCGCATCATCCCCGGTCACGGCACCCTCTCTACGCCCAAGGAGCTGCGAGAGTACCTGGCGATGCTCGAGGGAACCCGCACGGCGATCCTGAAGGAGATCCAGGCCGGCAAGAGCCGGGAGGAGACGGTGGCCGCCAACCCCACCGCGCCCTTCGACGAGATCTGGGGCAACGGCTTCATGAAACCCGACGTCTTTACCGGGCTCGTCTACCAGACGCTGAACTAGGGGTCCACACAGGCGGGATCCAGACTCTGCACGTTGCCACAGACGTTGCCCACGTAGGGAACACGCTCCGTCAAGGTGCTGTCCTTGCCGTACGATCCGTCATCGGATCCGTTGCCGCCGACGACGAAGAAGAAGAACGACCCGGCGCCGGGATTGAACGTACTGAACGAACCCCCGGTGCCGATATCGCAAGTGGACCCGCTGTAACCGGCCGTCGAAACCTGGCTGAGGGGTCCGAAATAGAGATTGTTGTCGTCGGTGCCACAGGCCGAGTCGAAGGACAGGTCCAGCTCGCCGGTGCCCTTGTCGTAGTCGACGACCTGCAGCTGGGCCAGGGCGGGGCCGGAGCTCTCGCCCGGTGCGTTGGCGGCACCCAGGACGGTGATATCGATTGTGGTCGATGTCGCTAAATCACCGTTGTTGCCCTGCGCACCGTCGACCGAGTTGCCGCTGCCGTAAATCGTGTACGTGCCCGGCGCCACAGGTGCCTGCCAATCGAAGCTGAACGTGACCACGCCGCCGACGACACCTCGCGTACCCGAGTGAGTGATATCGTCCACCCCAAGGAAGTTGGTGATGTAGGTCCCGGGATCCGACGCGATGAGGGTCCCGTCGTTGGTCGAGACATCGAGTCCTCCGCCGGCCCCCAGCAGGCCGCCCTGGCCTCCGGAAATCTGCAGGATGTAGCGCGTCGTCGACCCCGGCATGACGGACGTCGGCCCGCCGATCACGACCGTCGGGGCGATGCCACCGGAGTGGCACTGGTTGCAGTTGTCGCCGGAGGCGGCGTTGACCGGATTCCCCGAGAACCCGCCGATACCACCGGATGAAGCCCACAGCGGACTCGCCAGAAACCCGACGATCACGACCCAAAGAACCCTCGACATGCCCTTCATGACCCCTCCAGCAGCAAGACTTCCGGCCTACATATACCCCCTCCCCACGAGCCCCTGCAACGGGGGAATCGCCCCGTCGGTGCGGCCCGTGCCAGATAAGTGGCCTTCTTTCCTTTTTCTGGGTTTTGACCGGTTGTGTCGGTTTTGGACCCGGCGTATATAGTTGCCCGGGCTCAGAAGGTCATCCGGATGAGGGGCAGATCGATTTTCCTCCGGAAATTTTCGATCGGAGCAGATCTACCTCCCAGGGAGCAGCGCATGAAATCCAACGTCTCGTCCTTTGTCTCGAAGTTTGCCGTCCTGTCGATTTGCCTGCTGGGGATCACGCTTCCCCTCATGGCGCAGACACCCAACGTGTGCGACCCGGGCGAGTTTCCCGATGTGATCGTCGGCGACCTTCAGGGTCTTCAACGTTACGGCACCAGCGGCGGGATCACGGCGTTCTCCGTCGGCACCACGTCGTGCAACATCGGCACGTGCTGGCTGGACTGGATCTCCAACGAGAACCGCCACCCGGTCATCGGGCAGAACATGTACCGACTCAAGGATGGTCGGATGGAGCAGATCGGCCAGAGCTGGCTGAAGCACGGCTTCTTCGCCCTCTCCGAGGATCTTTGCGAGGGCGGCTGTCAGAGCACCAACGGAACCCATCTGGGTGTCGGCTGCTCCGATCCCTACACCGCAGGCCTCAACGGGCAGCAGAGTAACCTGGGGCCACGCTCCGAGGTCAATCCCCACACTGGGGACTACCCCTACCCTTCGGCCACCATCGGCACCACCGGCGACGTCCTCTTCAAGCGACTCCAGGTCCACAACGACGACCTGGATCCGTCCATGAACCCCGGCGCGATCTACTTCGTCGAGGGGCAGTACATCACCCCCGACGACGCGGCCGCCGGAAAGGGCAACAACAACACCTCCTACCGAGAGATCTCGGTCAGCGGCTCCAACGGCGTCTACAACATCGGCTTCGTTTCCGGTAAAGAAACCGTCCGCGAGCAAGGCGTTGTGCAAGGCTGGGCCGACTACACGACGGGCGTCAAGGCGACCGATTTCAACATCACCGACGATGGCCGCGTCACGGCCGCCGCAACGACCGTCGACGTCGGTGGCGGCCGACATGAGTACATCTACATGGTCTACAACCAGTCGTCCAACCGTGCGGTCCAGTCGTTCTGGGTCGACGTCCCGGCTGGAAGAACGGTCACCAATATCCAGTTCCACGATGTGGACTCTCACAGCGGTGAGCCGTACGACTTGACGGACTGGGTGGGTGTCCACGACGAGGTCGGCGGTCGTGTGATCTGGTCCACCGACATGTTCGCCGTCAACCCCAACGCCAACGCGATCCGCTGGGGGACGGCCTACAGCTTCTCATTCGAGATCGACGCGGCGCCCAGCTTCAAGCCGATCTCCATCGGCACCTTCTTACCGGGCGTCGGCAGTGAGTTCAACGCCTCGACCTGGGCACCCAATCCGTGTAATGACGACGGGATCTGCGATCCGGCCGAGACCTGCGCGAACTGCGCCAACGATTGCATCATCGACGGTCCGATTGTCGGATTCTGTGGCGACAACATCTGCGAACCGGGCATCGGCGAAGATTGCGTCTCCTGTGCCAGCGACTGTAACGGCGTCCAGAGTGGCAACCCCGGCAATCGCTACTGCTGCGGCGACGGCGACGGCGACACGCCCATCGGTTGCAACGACGGTCGTTGTACCGGTAACGGCAACACCTGTGGATCGACCGCGGTCCAGTTCTGCTGTGGTGACGACACCTGTGACGTGACCGAGAACTCCTGTAACTGCGCTGTGGATTGTGGCCTGCCACCGACGGTAGAGGTCGTCTGTGGTGACGGCCTCGACCAGGACTGCGACGGAGACCTCGACTGCGCCGACGCCGACTGCTGTGTGGACGCGCTGTGCGCCGACGGCGTCGATGGCGACAGCGACGGTGTGGCGGAATGCGATTGCGACGATAACGACAACAGCATCTGGGGGACGCCCAGCGAAGTCGAGATGCTGTCGGCAACCCAGGATATCGTTCTGGGAACGACCCTCGCCTGGGTCCCGCCATTGGCCGAAGGCGCAACGCAGGTCACCTACGACCTGCTCCGTGCCGACTCCGGCAGTTTCTCTGCGGCGACCTGTGTGACGATGCCGGATCCGACGGACACGAGTTATCTGGACACGTTGAACCCGAATATCGGCGCGCTGTTCAACTACCTGGTACGAGCGGTCAACGACTGTCCGATCGGTGAGGGTCCGACGGGCTCCGATTCTCAGGGCAGTGGCCGCTCGGTGTCGAGCTGTCCGTAAGACACCACGAACGTGTCATCGAAAAAGCGTAAGAAGAAGGAAGGGCCGGGTCATCCGGCCCTTCCTGTTGCGAAGGCCATCCGGAAGTCCCGGCGGGGTCGGTGGCGTGCCGCCGTCCTGATCCTGGTCCACCTGATCGCCGCAGCTCACATCGCCCACTTCATGAGCCGTGGCGAGACCATCTCTCCGGTCGAGCCCTCGGAATCGATGTATACGCTGGAGCTGGGCGAGCTGAACGCGGGCTTCCTGTTCTTCGTGGTGGCACTGCTGTTGACCGCCGTGTTCGGACGGTTCTTCTGCGGATGGGGATGTCATCTTGTTGCGCTGCAGGATCTCTGCGGCTGGATGATGAAGCGGCTGGGGGTCAAACCGCGCCCCTTCCGATCTCGACTGATGGTCTGGTTCCCGCTGGGGCTGGCGCTCTACATGTTCGTCTGGCCGACGGCCAAGCGTTGGCTGATGACCGATGCGCCTGCGTTCCCCGGCTTCACGAACCAACTGACGACCTCGGGCTTCTGGGATACGTTCCCCGGCCCGCTGTTCATCGTCCTGACATTTCTAACCTGCGGGTTCCTGGTGGTCTACCTACTGGGTGCCAAGGGCTTCTGCACCTACGCCTGTCCCTACGGGGGCTTCTTCGGGCTGATGGATGGACTCTCTCCCGGACGGATCGTGGTCAACGACGACTGCGAGCAGTGCGGGCATTGCACGGCGACCTGCACGTCCAACGTCCTGGTTCACGATGAGGTCCGGCGTTTCGGCACGGTGGTCGACCCCGGCTGCATGAAGTGCACCGACTGCGTCAGCGTCTGTCCGAAGGGCGCGTTGTCGTTCGGCTTTACGCGCCCGGCATGGTTCCGGCGCTCCCCCACCGACACGGGGCCCCGACGCTATCCCCTCTCGTGGAAGGCGGAGGGGATCCTCGCGGCCATCGCGTTGGGCTCAATCCTCGCCTATCGCGGCCTCTACGATGGGCCGCCGCTGTTGATGTCGGTGGCGCTCGGGGTAATGACGGCGTTTCTTGCGCTACGGGTCTGGCAGACCCTCTTCGGAAAACAGAGTCGGCTGCAGAACCTCACGCTGAAGTCCGGCGGCAAGCTGGGTGCCGCGGGCGTCGTCCTGCTGGTCGTCGGGATCCTGTGGCTGGCCTTCACGGCCCACAGCGGCTTCGCCCAGTGGCATCGTGCGTGGGGTCGTTACCATCTCAACCAGACCGAGGCGACTCGCGCCGATGTGTTGTCGGGTGTTGCCGCCGGTCGTGTCTACACCGCGTCCCACGACCGAGCCGCCGCCAGATCTTTCCGCCACTTCCGACTGGCTCAGACCTACGGACTGCTGCCCACCGTCGAGGTGGAGCTGGGTGTGGCATGGGGCTACCTGCTTCAGGGACGGGACGATCAGGCGCTGGCGACGATCCGTCGCACCATTCAGCAGCACCCGGATCGCTCCCAGCTCTATCGCAACCTCTTCGACTATCAGGCGGGACGTCAGGATCTCTTCGGTGCCATCGCGACACGACGCCAACAGATCGAACACGACGCGGCGACCTGGCAGGAGCGGCTGCAGTTCGGCTCGATGCTGGTGCAGGGGGCCGAAACCGATGAGGCGATCTCCGTGTTCCGAGGCTGTATCGATGAGGAACCCGATCGAGTCGAGGCCCGTTACAACCTGGGTGGCCTGCTGCGTCGGCTGGGGCGTGGAGAGGAAGCGATCGTTGAGCTGGAAGCGGCCAGCGCGTTGACTCCCCGGGACCCGGATATCCATGTCGAGTTGGGCCTGGCCTATCAGGCGACCGGCCGGCCGGCGCTGGCGGCGGAACGGATCCGCGAGGCGATCGCCCTGGCCCCGGGTCGCCCGGAATCGCTCGAATACCTTCCCCAGCTCGTCCTGGAGTTGGAGGCTGCGGCGTCGTCTCAGAACTGATTCTCCCCGGCGTTTGCGTCCCCCACCCTCGCGGCTCATATTGGAACGGTCGGGGCGTTTAAATGGTGAAGGGGGTTGACGGTTCATGGGATTTTCCGCGAAACGAGGCTTGATTCCGTCGACCGTGGGTGCCGCCATCCTCCTCCTGACCCTGCTGGCGGGCTGCGCCCCGACTAGCCAGGTCGAGCTGACCCCGCAGGCCGCGCCCGCCTCGGAGCCTGTCGTCGAGCGTGCCGTCGAGCCGGTCGTCGAACTCCCGGACCCGTCACCGATCTACCTCCGTCTGGACCAGGGCCGCACCGCCTATCGCGTCGGCATCGGCTATCTCGCCGAGGGCGACGAGATCAGCGGAGAGCAGTCGCTGTTTGAAGGCACCCGTTTGCTCCAGAGCGCGGCGTCCGATTGTGCGGCGATGGAAGGCTGCGACCTTCTGCGCTTCATTGCGACATTTGACGACCTGCTTGCGGAACAGACCCAGGCCATCAAACAGCAGTCGTACCATATCGACACCCTCGAAGAGGCTGCGGCCCAGGAAGAGATGCTGGAAGAGCCCGGCACCGAGTCCCCGTTCCTCGTCGCCATACCCCAGCTGGAATCGTCGGTCTCTCTGTTGAAGGGCACCGACCTGCGAGACCTGATCGAGCTGAACACGCCGGTCAGGGCCGCTCTGGATGACTGGTTGACCTGGATGCGTCCGCTGCTGATGGACTCGTATTTCAACTATCGTTTTCTCCAGGAAGAGATGGCACCGGTCTATGAAGCTGCGGGCCTACCGGAGGCGCTGCTGTTTGCCATGATCGCCACAGAGACCGGTGGCAAGGTTCACTCCTATTCTCGCGCCGGTGCTGCGGGCCCCCTGCAGTTCACTCGCTATACGGGCCTCAAGTACGGTCTAAAGAGTGATGGGAAATTTGACACCCGCCTGGACCCCAAATTGGCGACCCGGGCCAATGTGGCCTATCTCAATGACCGATTCGACGAGCTGGATGACGACCTGGAGAAGGCCCTGGCCGCCTACAACGGTGGCGAGACGCGCATGCTGCGCCTCCATCGACGGCATGCCGGTGCAAGCCTGTGGGACAGCCGTGTCTATTACTCGCTTCCAAGAGAGACTCGAGACTACGTGCCGAGGATCCTGGCCGCCGCCTGGCTGTTCCTGCACCCCGACGAGTACGGCCTGGAGTTCCCCGATATGGACGTGCGACGGGTCGCCTTCGAACTCCCGTCACCGATCTCCATGGGCGAGTTGACGATCTGCCTCGGCCAGGTCGGACAGTCCGACGGCTGGTTCCGCACCCTGCGAAACCTCAACCCTCGCTGGGAACCCTCGAAACGCAAGGAGGCCGGTAGCTCGATCGCCCTGCCGGCAGGCCTGATCCCGGTCTATGAAGAGCGCTGCACCGGCAACGACGAACTGATGGCCCGGGCCGGCACTCTGTACGAGGCCAACTACCCCGAGTCACCCGAGATGATCCCCTACACGATCCGTCGTGGGGATACGCTCGGCAAGATCGCGTCCCGCCATAAGTGCGTTTCGCTGAGGGAGTTAGCCGATGTGAATCGGATCCGGGCTCCGCGCTACGTGATCCGGGTCGGTCAGCAGATCACCATCCCGACCTGCTCGTAGTTGACAACTCAGACAGCTCGTCTTACACTCTCAGACACCTTGTCTGATATGGGAGTGTTTGATGAGCCATCATCCACGGGCCACCGACGCCGAACTGGCGATCCTCAAGAGTCTCTGGTCTGACGGCGTCTCGACCATCCGCCAGCTGACCGATCGGCTCTACCCCGGTGGCGGTGTCAGCCACTACGCGACGATTCAGAAGCTGCTGGAACGACTGGAAGGCAAGGCGTTCGTCCGTCGCGAGAAGAGCGGTCGGACCCATCGCTTCGAGGCCATCGTCGATCGACGGGCGTTGATCGGACAACGTCTTCGAGAGACCGCCGAGCAGCTCTGCGATGGCTCCATCTCCCCCCTCCTCACTCAACTGGTCACGGACCGCCGTCTCTCGTCGGACGAGCTGGCGTCCCTCCAACAACTCGTCGAGGAGTTGTCCCGGGCCGAGGAGGAGGTTCCATGAACACACTGTTGTGGATCGCTCTGTTCAACGGCGTGATCGCCGGGGTGATGGGCCTGCTGTTGTGGTCGGGACGTCGTCTGCAGATCCGACCGGCGGCGATGCATCTTCTCTGGTGGTTGGTGCTGGTCAAGTTGATCGCGCCGCCGCTGTGGGAACTGCCGACCCTCCCCCGCTGGACGACAGAGCCGGTGGTCGAACAGGTTGCGATGATCGCCACCCCGCTGGATCGAGCTCCGACGATCGAGGCTTCGCCGGCACCGGCCCCCTTCTCCTGGACCCAACGACTGATGCAATTCTGGCTTGCGACCTCGGCGCTGGTGGCGGCCTACTTCGCCGTTCGGATCGTCGGCTGCGTCCACATGCTGCGAAAGGCACGACCCGCCTCATCCGCATTGCAAGAGCGCGTCACCCGGCTCGGCCGACGGGTCGGCCTCAAGCGAACACCGCCGGTCTTCGTCCTGGACGCCGTCGTCTCGCCCTTCCTCTGGTGGAGCCCCGCCGGGGTCCGTCTCTATCTACCGCAGATGCTGCTTGCCAGCCTCAGCGACGACGAGTGTGACGCGATCCTGTTGCACGAGCTGGCCCATTACGCACGTCGAGATCCCTGGGGCCGCCCCCTGGAGATCCTGATCGTCGTGCTTTGTTGGTGGAACCCGTTGACCGCGCTGTTCCGTCGACAGCTACGACAGGCGGAGGAACAGGCCTGCGATGCCTGGGTCCTGGCCCGCCTCCCGCAGACTCGACGTCCGTATGCCGACGCCCTGATCAAGACGCTGCAATTTCTCAACACCCCACCTGCCCGTCTTCCCTCGTTGGCCACCGGCGCCAGCGGGACGGGACAGATCAAGGAGAGACTGACGATGATCCTCAAACCCGCCGATCGTTCCCAACGTGTCCACTGGCTGCTTCCTGTATTGGTGCTCGCGTCACTCCTTCTGGTGTTACCCACGTGGGCCGATCTTGGCGACGACGACGAGAAGGTCCGTAAGGACCAGATGATCCAGCTGAAGGAACTCCACCAACAGCAGCTGGCGCTGGAACGACAGGTGCGAGAACTCCAACAGAAGCAGGAGCAAATCCGGGCCCAGTACCACGAGTCCGAGATCCGTTACGAGTTGGATCGACTCCGCTCCGATCAGCATCGCCTGACGGAAGAGGGCGAGGCCGAGCACGCGGAAATGCTGGCTCGCGAGATCGCCATGCTCCAGCACGAGGCGGATAATCGTGTACGGATCCAGAAGATGGAACTGGAGCACGAGCAACGTCGCGGCCAGATGTCCGATCACGTCCGGCAGTTATCCCTGGAACTGGAACAGGCCCACATCAACGAAGATCAGGAGCGGGCCCGGCAACTGGAACGGGAACTCCGCGAATCGGAGCTGGACCTGGAGCGCCAGTCCCTGGATGCCCTTCGGATCCGAGAGATGGAACAACAGGCGGAGATCGAGCAGATGAAGCTCCGCCACGACGCACAACGACTCCAGAGATCCCTGGAAATCAGGGAACAATCCATGGCCCTGGAGTCGGAACTGAAGCATCTCCAGGGGGCGCTGGTTGACGCCCGAGAGAGCGGCGACGACCCGACCGTCGCGAAGATCGAGCGGGATATCGCCTCCCTGAAACGCCACCTTCGGCAGCTTGACAGCGATCGAAACAACAGCCAGCATGAACGGGAGAAAACGACGACCGAAACCTATTAGAGGAGTCTGAGGTGAGTCCGTTACCCGCTGATATCCCGACGTTTGACGACAAAAAAGAAGTCTTCGCCGACTTCACCACCACCCACGGAAAATTTACGGCCAAGCTGTTTGCCAGCCAGTGCCCCCAGACCGTCGGCAACTTCGTCGGCCTGGCCCGCGGCGACGTCGAGTGGACCGCGCCCAACGGCGAGAAGGTGAAGAAGCCGCTCTACGACGGCACGATCTTCCACCGCGTCATCTCCGAGTTCATGATCCAGGGCGGCGACCCGCTCGGAAACGGAACCGGCGGCCCGGGCTACAACTTCGCCGACGAGATTGTTCCCGATCTCAAGCACGACAAACCCGGCATCCTCTCGATGGCCAACGCGGGACCCGGCACCAACGGCTCCCAGTTCTTCCTGACCGAGGTGGCCACACCGTGGCTCGACGGCAAGCACACCGTGTTCGGTGAGATCAGCGACGGGATGGATGTGGTCATGAAGATCGCCAAGAGCCCCACCGGTCACGGCGACAAGCCGTCGCCGGACATCAAGATCGAGTCGATCAAGATTCGTAGCTGATCGGTTCCGGAATAGATCGGGATTAAGAGTCGTTCACGACTACGAGCGCCCTGGTGCGTCTGGAGTCCTGGTGAACGGTCGATCTGTTTTGTGGCTGTTGGTTCTGGTGGTCTCTTCTGCGTTTGGGGAGTCGGCCGATCGACCCGTCGTCGTGGTGGAGCTGTTCACCAGTCAGGGTTGCTCCAGTTGCCCGCCGGCGGACAAGCTGTTGAGTCAGCTGGTCGCCGGTGATCTGTTGGACGACATCGACGTCATCGGCATCAGCGAACATGTCGACTACTGGAACAGCCTGGGCTGGGTCGATCCGTTTTCCGACTCCCGTTTTAGCGAGCGTCAGCGTGCCTATGGGCGTGCGGCCAGCCGGTTCAACGCCTACACGCCACAGATGATCGTGGATGGGAAAGTCGCGTTCGTCGGGCATGACCGCGTGCAAGCGATCCAGGCCATTCGCGAGGCGGCGAAGCGTCCGCGTGCGAAGTTGGATCTAACCCTTGATGGGTTGGAGCTGACGGTCGAGATCTCTTATCTGCCGAAGACCAAGCACAACGTGCGTTACGACGTGATGTTGGCGCTTATCGAGGATGGGATCGAGGTCGAAGTCTCGCGGGGTGAGAATGCCGGGCGGGTGTTGATGAACGACGGCGTGGCGCGGAGGATTCAGCGGATCGGGTTGGTGCGGAGTGAGGATGGGATGGCGACGGTGGTGCACACGATCGAGATGCAGTCAGATTGGGATCGGGAGAACATGCGGGTGGTGGTGTTCTTGCAGTCTCGTAGAGATATGGCGATTGCCGGGGCGATTCAGCGTTAGGGACGCTTCGTGAATCCCCAAATCAGACGAATCTGGTTTCTTCTTAGCAGAGGTAGTTTGCATAACCACCTATCCAAGACACGTACCGCTTTCGAGATCGTCTCTTTTCTGAGCATTCTGTTCAACCGCTGCGGCAACAACTTTTCGGCGCCTCGATAAAACAGGTAGTTAAAGAATGCCGCGCGAACGAACCAGGGCTCGCCCCCGGCTCGCCGTATTTTTTTTCCCAAGTCGACTTCCCTAAAGCCACCCGACATTGAAAATCGGTAGTCTTCGGGGGAAATCCCGGTCTTCTTATGGCTCAATTTCATAAGTGGCTTCAACCAAGTCTGTTTCGAGTAGTGCCAGATCGGCGCATAGGCATCGTCCATAAACACGGTGTAACCACCTGGTTTGAGGGCTCGATTGACTGAAACCAGGAATCGGTCCAGATCCGGTAGATGATGAACCATTGCGAACCCGTAGATCACGTCAAATGTGTTGCTTGAGAAGGGTATGTCGTGAGCGTCGATCGCGGCGAAGGTGAGCTGATTCTGAAACTGATCCAATTCGAAGCGATCACATATATTCATCAATGCATGAGTAGAAAGATCCGAATAAACGAGGTGCGCTGGATCCATCGTCAGAAACAGCAACTCCTTTAGCGACTCACCATTGCCGAGCAACAGTACTTTCTTACCGGACAAATCGCCGAGTTGTTCAAGCACAATTCTATTTTCCGGGCGGTCCGGCAGATCCCAAATTGGCAACACGCTCTCGACTGTCTGTTTTGCGCAGCTCTCCTGTCGTCGTCCTACATAAGCTTGATCGTAGAAACCTTTTTCTTCAGCTCGATCAGCGGAATCGACAAAATCAAACATGCCTGAAGCGTCCCGAAATTGTCTTCCGCACTGGCGACATACGACTAGGTCTGGAGTCAGGGTTGAGTGATCGCTGCAACTTGGACAACGAATGTTCATTCAAAATCCCACTGCGAATCGTCCCGGGGGTTCTAGACACTTGCCAGCGTTACAATAAGGCCAAACTTACATAGCTCCCGCGATCATCTTGTTGATCCAGGCACAATCACGCGGCACCCGGTCTCGGGGTAGAACAAGCCATTCACCCCAGATCCGTCCACACGCCTCATTTCGGCAATAGCGCGAGAGAAGCCCCGATAGATCAACCAAAATATTGCTACTAAATGAGAAGTAGTTTTTCTATTGACTATTACTAAGTTAGTAGTATACTTCATTTCGAAATTGGGTAGCTCTGTCGGGCACCCCTAACCGGGAGTGGTGATCGTGGAAGAAAATGCGATTGTCAGGAAGTTCCAGAAAGAGCTGAACTCGGGAACGGTCTCCCTGGTGGTTCTTAGTCTGATGGACGCCTCGACCGAGCCGCTCTATGGCTACCAGATCGCCAAGTTGCTGGAAGCGCAGGCCGAGGGGCAGTTGCCGATGAAGCAGGGGGCGCTGTACCCGGTGCTCCGAGCCATGGAAGCCAACGGCCTTCTTCGGAGCAACGTGGAACCATCGACCTCGGCTCCGCCACGCCGTTACTACTCCGTGACGGTCGAGGGTCACAACATGCTCGCAATCTGGATCAACGTCTGGGGAAACACTCGCGACTTTGTCGAGCGCGTGCTGTCCGGAGTCGCTGGCAACGGTAGTCAAGACGAGGAGAGGGAAGATGTCTGAACAAATCTCGACCGTTGGCCAGTATTTCGAGCGACTGTCCTCCGCCTTCGCAGGAAGCGACCCGGCCATGGCACAGGACGCAATCTACGACGCGCAGGAGTTCCTTGCGGGGGAACGTGCGACGCTGGCGGCCGACGGCGGTAACGCCGAAGACGAAAGTGAATTGGTCAGTCGATTAATCAATCGTTTCGGACAACCTTCTGAGGTCGTCGACAACTACCGGACGACCGAGGCCCGGGTTGCTGCGGCGCTGGCCCCTCCTGAATCCCCTCCTGCACGCAGTCTGACCGGACGCATCTTCGGGGTGTTCGCCGATCCGCGCTCTTACGGCGCACTCTTCTACATGTTCTTCTCGCTGCCACTGGGGGTTATCTACTTCACCTGGGCCGTGACTGGACTATCGCTTTCCGCCGGGCTTGCGGTCTTGATCTTCGGCGTCGTGTTCTTCCTGTTTTTCATCTCGACCGTTCGGGCAGTGGCATTGGTCGAGTGCCGAATTATCGAGACACTGCTGGGGGAACGGATGCCTCGGCGCCCACAAGTGGTCATGCCTCAGGGCAGGTTGTGGGACCGTCTCAAGTTCTGGCTTACGGACCAGAGAACCTGGTTGACCATTTTCTATATGCTGCTGTGTCTGCCGCTGGGAATCATCTACTTCACGATCGCAACCGTGGCTCTGAGCTTGACCCTTTCGTTCATCGTGGCACCCTTCGTACAGCTATTTGTCGACTATCCGATCATTCAGGTTTTCGACAAACACTACTACCTACCGTTCTGGAGTTTCCCTCTGTTCTGGTTGGGAGGCGCGTCGATGTTGCTGGCGCTCATGCACCTCGCCCGGGGTATAGGCCATTTGCACGCAAGCCTGGCAAAATCGATGCTGGTCAAACCGGGAGCCTAAGAGCTGGAATCCCTGCAGCCCTTGCCCCGCCCCCCGGATCGGCGTACAACGGAGGCACCGCTGTCGCACGGAGCAGCATCGTGAATCGAATCCCCTGTCTTGGCTGGCTTCTCATCCTCATGGCAAATTTCGCTGTCGCCGGTGCCGGATTGACCTAGCCCCAATCGCCCGATCCACAGTGAGGGTTACACTTTGTAGCTTATTGTGGACGGAGAAAGGGGAATTGGCATGGCACGGAAGCGCTACACGGCGGAGCAGATCATCCCGAAGCTTCGCGAGGCCGAAGTCGAATTGGCCAAGGGCCAGACAACAGCTCAGGTCTGCAAGAAGCTCGGTATTACTGGCCAGACCTACTATCGCTGGCGCAAGGAGTACGGAGGCCTGCGCGTCGATCAAGCGAAGCGCCTAAAGCTGTTGGAGCAAGAGAACGGTCGATTGAAGAAATTGGTCGCCGACCTATCTCTGGACAATTCGATCCTCAAAGAGGTATCGAAGGGAAACTTCTGAGCCCGACGCGTCGCAGGAAGGCCGTCGAGCACGTACGAAGCGTGCTCGAAGTGTCGGAGCGTCGGGCATGTCGAGTCCTGGGGCAGCCCAGGTCGACTCAGCGGCATCGTGAGCAGCCGTCGGCGTATGAGGATCGCCTGGTGACTCACATGACCGAGCTGGCCACGCGATACGGCCGCTACGGCTACCGTCGCGTCACCGGCCTACTGCGCTGGTGCGGCTGGCAGGTCAATCACAAGCGGATCGAGCGGCTGTGGCGGCGAGAAGGGCTGAAGGTGCCGAAGAAACAGCCGAAACGGAGCCGACTGTGGCTCAACGACGGCTCATGCATCAGGCGTCGCCCGGAGCATCGCAATCACGTCTGGGCCTACGACTTCGTCGCCGACCGGACCCACGACGGCCGTCCGCTGAAGATGCTGACGGTGGTAGACGAGTACACGCGAGAATGCCTGGCGATCGTCGTCGCAAGACGGATGAGATCGATCGACGTCCTCCAGGTGCTGGCGGATCTGTTTGTCGAGCACGGTGCACCGGAGTACATTCGCTCGGACAACGGTCCCGAATTCGCAGCGATCAAGATCCGTCGTTGGCTCGAGCGCGTCGAGGTCGACACGCTCTTCATCACACCGGGATCGCCCTGGGAGAACGGCTACGTGGAATCTTTCAACGGCAAACTACGCGACGAATGCCTCAACGGAGAGATCTTCTACACGCTGCGGGAGGCGCAGGTGATCATCGGGAACTGGCGACGGGAGTACAACACGATCAGGCCGCATAGCTCGCTGGGATACCGACCGCCGGCACCCGAGGCGGCGCGACCGTTTCCCGTTGAACTCGCTTCGCTCCTTCATCGGGAAACGGGGCTTGCTGTAACTTAGAGACTGGTACGATCATCGGTGGCGGGTCAATACCATTCGAGTTTGTTGAGGATGATGTCCTCGGCGGCGGACACCAGAAACCGCCGGGCGCCGACAATATTGGCCCGGAATCCGTGACAAGTAGATCCGGTCGATCACGATCCGACAACAACTTGCCGGACTCGTCGTTTGCCTCCAGCAACTCACGGGAACCTGTCCGCAACTACGAGCAGGTACACCCGCTACACGTCATCCCACCGCCACAGTCCACGTCGACTTCGCACTGCTCTCCGAACGCGGCATTGACGTTGCCGTCGCCGCAAAGCGGTAGCGTACAGTCGTCGTCGCAGGTGGCCGACGCGCCGGCGTCGTCGCAGGTTTCGAGCCCCGGCTCCACGACTCCGTCGCCGCAGGTCAGCAGCACGCGATAAACCGTCTCCGGACCGGTGTTTGCGACATACAACGTCGACGTCGCCGAATTGACCAGCACACAGAAGTCCGAAGCCTCGTTGAACTGGGTGATCCCGTCGCCGTTGGAGTCGATCAATTCCGTCACGCCGCCACCCGGCGTGATCTCGAAGACGTTCTCGGAATTGAACGCGGCGACGTAGACCTTGCCGTTCGAAGCGACGTCGATGCCCGTCGGATTGTCCAACGGTTGGCCGGGGCCCGCACCGGAACTGTCGAGGATCACGCGGACGGTCCCGTTCGGGAAGCGACGGAGAACGTTGTCACTGGAGTTGCCGGCGATGTACAGCGAGTCGTCGGGACCCACCGCGAGTGCGTGAGGTGCAAGCAGAGAGGCGACACCGCCGCCGGTGGAATCCAGGATCTCCGTAATCACGCCGCCGGGCGCAATCTGGAAGATGTTGTCGCTTCCGAAGCCGGTGACGTAGACGTTGTCGGCCGAGTCGACCGCAACGCCGAACGGAGCGTCCAATACGTTACCGAGTCCGTCGCCGGTGCTGTCGATAATCTCGGTCACCGTCCCGCCGGTCTCAACACGGAACACGTTGTCCGAGTAGTGTCCAGTCACGTAGATCGAACCGTTGGAGTCGATGGCGATCCCCAGCGTACCGTCCAGCACGTTGCCCATGCCATCGCCGGTCGAATCGATAATCTCGTTGATCACGCCTGCCGACGTGCGACTGAAAGCGTTGTCGCTAAGGAACCCGACGGTAGAAAGGGTGTCGCTGGGGCTCATCAGCATGCCCACCGGGCAGCTGAGCGGGTTGCCCATGTTGTCGCCGAGATCGGAGATCACCTCGGTGATCACGCCCTCCGGCGTCCGCATGAACACACCCTCCGAATCGGGTCCGAGCCCGCACGCGGCAGCGAAGACATTCCCCGCCGAGTCAAACGCGAGACCGTCCGGATCGATGAAAGAACCCGAAATGCCGGCGCCGGTGCCGTTGAAGATCTCGAGTACACGCGGATCTCCGGCGATCGTGGCTCCGCATGCGCCGGCACAGTCGCCGCCGGCCCAGTTGTCGACGAACGAGTCAGCGGTCGAGTTTCGGTTGTACGTTCGCAGGCCGAGACTGTTGCCACCATCCACCGCGTCGGTCGGATTCGCCGCCATGATGCAGTCGGGGGCTCCCCAGTTGTTGGAGATGTCCACGGGTCCACCCATGTCGGGGTCCAGGTTCCAGCGCCAGACACGAACGAGAGTCGACGCACCGCTGCCCTCGACGGTCGCTCCCATCCAGTCGCCGTTGCTCGCAGTCTCATCCCCCAGACAGGAGTCGCTGCGACTGACATAGCCGGGGTCGTAGGTCTCCCAACGCCACTCATTTTCGGCGAGAACCAGATGAACCTGGTAGTGCAGCCCCGGTGTGCCGTTGAGCCGGAAGGAGAAGCCCCAACCCTTTCCGACAGGGTTGACGAGCTGTAGTTTGCCGTACTGATCGATGTCCGTCGTCGTGCCGTTGCCCCAACGCAGTACGGAGTTGGTGAAGAACGACATCGCCGTATCGACCAATTCGTTGCCGATGATCGCGAAACTACCGAAGTCCGCCATCCAGTTGGAGCCGAGCGTAGCTCGATCAAACGAGTCGCTGAAGTCCTTTGGCGAGAACGGCTCGATGACACACGAGGCGTCACAGCCGTCACCCGGTGTCATGTTGCCGTCGTCGCACTCCTCACCCATCTGAACGACGCCGTTGCCGCAGACTTCGAGGATGCAGTTTTCATCGCAGCCGTCGCCCGGGACGGTATTCGTGTCGTCGCACTCTTCGCCGGCGTCGACCAGCCCGTTCCCGCAGACCGGTGCAGGGATGCACGCACAGCCACCATCGCAGACCTCGCTCGCGAGACAATCGCCGTCGACCTCACAGGCCTCACCGGCAAGGGTATTGAGGATGTTATCGCCGCAGGTCGGAAGCGTGCAGTCGGCCTCACAGGTGCCCGTCTGGGTTCCGAAGTCGTCACAGGCTTCGACTCCCTCGACAACGCCATCACCACAAACCGAGGCCGGCGCAAGATCTCCACCTGACCAGCTGTCGACGCGCGATAGCGCCGTCGATGAACGGGTATAAGTGCGCAGACCGATGCTGGTCCCCGTATCGACGGCACTGAGCGGCGCACCACTCATGCTGCAATCCGGCGCGCCCCAGTTCCCACTAACGTTCACACTGCCGCCTGCATCGGGGTCGCTGTCCCAGCGCCAAACGTTGATGACCGTAAGCACGCCGGCTCCCTCGATGGTGGCACCGATCCATTCACCGTCGCCGGCGGCCTGGTCGCCGGAACAATCACTGTTACGAATGACGAAATCGGGGTTGTAGGTCTCCCAGCGCCATTCGTCGGATCCACCGACGAGGTGCACCTGGTAGTGCAAGCCCGGGGTGGCGTTGAGTCTGAAAGCGAAACCCCAGCCCTTGCTTTCGGGTGCCGTCAACTGAAGCTTGCCGTACTGATTCACGGTCAATGTGGAATCCGCATCCCAGCGAACAACCGCGTTGTTGAATGTCTGCGTCCCGTTCTCGGCAAGTGCATTGGAAACGATGGTGTAGCTACCGGAGTCCGCCGACCAGTCCGGGCCCAACGTGGCACGGTTGAAGTCGTCCATGAAGTCGCGACGCATCTCCGGTTCCATGACGCACATTGCGTCACAGCCGTCGCCCGGCATCAAGTTGCCGTCGTCACACTCTTCACCCGTCTGCAGCACTCCGTTGCCGCAGACCTCGAGGATGCAATTCTCGTCGCAGCCGTCGCCGGGCGTGGCGTTGGTGTCGTCGCAGGTCTCCGGGGCCTCTATCAGCCCGTTGCCACAGACCGGCGCCGGGATGCACGCGCAGCCGCCGTCGCAGATTTCGCCCGCAAGACAGTCGCCATCGACTTCGCAGGCTTCTCCCGCCAGGGTGTTCAGCGTTCCGTCGCCGCAGGTCGGCAAGGTACAGTCCGCGTCACACATGTCGGTTTGCATGCCGTCGTCGCAGGCTTCAGGCGCCTCGACGATGCCGTTGCCGCAGATTGCCAGAGGCGGTACATCCCCGGAGAACCAGTTGTCGACCGACGAGCCGATCGTCGAGTTGCTGGTGTAGGTGCGCAGTCCAACGTGGTTTCCCGTATCCACGGCTATCGCCGGGGCGACCGCCATCGTACAGTCCGGGGCACCCCAGTTTCCGTCGATATCGACCGGCCCGCCCGCATCGGGATCGTCGTCCCAGCGCCAGACGCTCACGACCGTCGATGCGCCGGTGCCCTCGATCGTCGCGCCGATCCAGTCGCCGTCACCTGCCCCGGTGTCTCCGGTACAACTTCCATTGCGTACCACGTAACCCGGGTTGTAGGTCTCCCAGCGCCATTCGGGGGAGTTGACGACCGAATGGACCTGGTAGTGCAGGCCCGGCGAGCCGTTCATCCGGAACGCGAAGCCCCAACCCTTGTCGTTGACGTCGTTCATCCGGATTTTTCCGTACTGATCGACATCGACCGCCGTGTCGTCGACCCAACGCAGCACGGAATTCGTGAAGGTCTGCGTAACTGTCTGGACCAGGACGTCGTTGACGATCGTGTAGATCCCCGAATCCACAGACCAACCCGGACCCAGTGCGCCTCGATCGAAATCGTCGCTGAACGCACGTGGCGCGAGCGGCTCGATGGCGCACATCGCGTCGCAGCCGTCACCCGGCGTCAGATTGCCGTCGTCGCAGGTCTCGCCGAAGTCCAGGGTGTTGTCGCCGCAGACCGGCTGCAGTCCCGCAAAATCGGGATCCGCACTCAGGAACGTGGTCAGCCGGCGGTCGCCTTCAACACAGGCACCGCCGCCGCAAGCAGTGGACCAGCCACCGGCGGACGAGAGCGCCAACGTCGCGGTACGCAGTTGCGCCGTGGTCAACGGCGTGGCGTTGGCACGCGCTTCGAGCAGTAGATGTGCGGCCGTCGCGGTCACGTAAGGCGTGGCCCAACTGGTTCCGTCCGCGCCGCAACTCCAGCCGTTCGGGTCGAACAGGTTACCGCCGGGTGCCGACCGGAACAGGCCGCAAACATCCTCGGAACGGCTTGCGATGTTGACGACCTCGTTGCCCCAGTTAGACAAGTTGACATCGTCACTGAACGTGGCACCGTCGTTGCGGTAGCCCCCGACGATGATCATGTTGTCCGCCGGTTTTTCCCCGCTGCGGTCGTGATTGCACTCCGGCGGGAAGCGAGGCGTGACGTTGAGACTGCTGGAGGAGTCGTTGATGAGGTTTCCGGCGGCACCGACGTAGAGGCCGTCGAACGATGCAATGCTGTTGCAGAGAGTCTGGCACGGCGAGTCGTCCCCGTACTCGGCATCGTCGTTGAAGTTGTCGAAGCAGGTATCTTCCGACCATCCGGCGGAGACCAACAGGGAGCCCGTAATCAGGTCGGCACCGTTGGCCTGGGCGAAGTCGATCGCTTCCGCGAGTCCGGCCAGCGTACCGGTGTTGCCGCAGTTCGTGGTGCGCAGGTTCATCAACTTGACGTCGCCGTTGCGCATCAGGCCGGCAATCTCGCTGAAATCGTTGGACTCTGCCGCCAGGATGCCGGCCGCGACCTGCGAGTGTCCGTTGCAGGCGTCGCCTTCGTCCGGATCGTTATCGTCGTCGAGAAAGTCCCAACCGCCGTTGCCGTCGCAACCCTCGTCGATGTAGGAGTCGAGATCGTCGTCGACACCGTTGCCACACGTCTCACCCGGGTCGGACCAACAGATGCCCGCGGGGAGTCCCGGGTGGTCGCAATCGAATCCGGAATCGAGCACGGCGATGATGACGGGAGCGGAGGGCGAGCGAAGCGGAAGCGGCATCTCCGAGATGCCGAATAAGTCGCAGGTGTCGGCGTTCGGACAGTCCGAGTCGTCGTTGCAGACCGCGTCGTTGCTAACGCACTTGCCCACGTCGTTCGGTAGACCGACCTGGGCCATTGCGGGGGCAATCGCGAGCGTCATGACGAGACACGAGAGGACGAGAGGGATGCGCTTCATCGAGTCTTCCTGCTGCAAGGTACGAACGTGAGGTCCGACCCGCTCGGAACCGTCACGATGGACATGTATGGCAATTTTCGATCAATGTGAATCACTATTGATATACGAGCCAAATACCGGGAGTCAATCTGAGACCACCGGCGCAAAATCGGCCGTCAAGATTGCTAAATTACGGCCTTTTCCGGGTATTCCACGATAGCCGAGACCCAAATGCCACTTCCGGCGGCGTCGGTGTTCAGCACCCACACCTCCACCGACACGCCGATGTGGATCACCGGCGTGATCTACGGTCACGGTCTGCGCGGGCTCTGCGTCTAAGAAGAACAAGCCGCATTCTCCGTTATATTTCTCAACTGTTGGAAAATCAGATTCATATCCGGTTTAGTCCTGTAACAACTGGAATCGACCAGTCTCTTCCTGGAGCCTGTGTTACCAACACTTTACCATTTAGTGCTGTGTGTAAACGATTTGCGGCCAGCGAACTTTCCGCTGACAATCACTTGCTGGGGGGGGTGAAACTGCCGCGCGTCGGAGCCGGCCCTCGAGCCGTCTCCGAAGCGCCTTCCTCTCGTACCTCGTCCTGTCTATGCGCGGTCATCGGTCCTCCTTTGGCGTCACATCGACGCCGCCAAGAAGGAACGAGTTACTCAAACCATTTCATCAGCTATAGCGCGTATTATTTCGGGTAGGGAGACTGGCGCGAAATGGGCCTAAACTCACGATTGCTGGCGATTCTAAAGCCGAGAGGAATTTCAGGAATATCTCTTGCTGCCAAATAATCGAGCTTTTCGTATATTCGCTACTACACTTAGCTGAGATAACCTTTCAGGATCAAGGGAACTGAACATGGTACCCAGCCACATGATCCTGAATGAACACTAACGGGCTTTCTCAAATGTTTAAGCCCGCCGCAAGGAATAAACTCTTCATCAGCTGTCATACCGGGTTACGGGAAAATACAGCAAGGCAACGAGGCAAAGACACGTGAATATCCTATTGGTCAGGCTGGCTGCGGCGCTTACTGCAATTTTTCTAATCGGGCAGATCAGCACGGTCTCGGCTCAGGAGTGCCTTGTTACCACCACTCCCAATGGCGGCGGCAGCGTATTGATTAATCAGGACGCTAATGATGCGCAACTGAACATAAATATTGCAAGCGACCTGAGCTTTGTACGATTGGAAAATAGCGAGATAAAGGTTGAATATCGGGGGACCACCCAAGCGAGTGGGAAGCGAGAATTCCCAATCAAATCCTGGATTATCAAAAGCGTCGCGCAAGACCAACTGAATCCGTCAGGCACGTTCCAATATCTCGGCGCCGGTGCGGGCATAGAGCGCATCTTAAGTGCCATGCTGATATACGACGGAGAAGATCGCAAGACGGTAAGAATGACCTGGCAACGGTGGAATTCGGGCGCGCAGGCAGTAGACTCATCGAAAAAGATTATCCGAGACATCTCCATCTTTCCCAATGCGATGCATCTGCAAGTCGATTTTATTGATTTTCAATACGCTATCAATATCGCTGACTTGTTGGAGCCTGGCGGGGTAACAAATGGAACCCACATCGCTCATGGTGGTGACCAGGCGCCGCGCGGCTACATTACGCATAATGAGTCTCCCGGCGTATTTTACAGTCGATACGCACCGGATGGTATAAACGATCCGGCCGATGGCGGGCCTTTGAACTATAACGGGCACTTCATAACTGCGGTGTATAATCCCAATAATGGACGCGGCTTGGGTCGAGTTATGCCGGTTCAAGATACCCACGTCATCAAGTTGTTGCTGAGCCCGTCATCAAGGCGCGGCATCGAGTATCAAAACTATCCGTTCTTAAATCCTACGCCAGTTTTCACGGGCTATATATATGCGTTTACCGGCGGCTCTACAGAAGCTCTGGATGTTGGCCGCGCTCTGGCGGATGCTCAACTGACCACCGGGATCGAGTGTGGCGAGTCAATCGAGGTTGTGGCAGCGCCCTACACTGGATGGAATTTCACCGGCTGGAGCGGAGACGCCGGCGGTGCAAATAATCCGCTAACGTTCACGCCCCTGGTTGATTCGACGATCATTGGAAACTTTAGTTTCAAACCGGGCCTCTATACAGAAGACTTCAATGGCTTTGGCGCAGATGAAAACCCGACCGCGTGGTCAGATACGGCCGCAAATAGCAGTTTGCAGTTAGACGATTCTCTGTTTGCTACGGAAGTCGACGCCGACGGGACATATTTTGCGACGAATTCAACGGCGACTAATATTCACTCTCATCTTTCCACGGATTTTGGTAGCGACTATCAATACACGGGGAGGATGAGAATCACCAGTTCAAATGGTGGTGTCGGCGTCACGTTTCACAGTCAGTACCCTAATTCAATGTCGTACTACAGACTCCGGCGCTTCTTGTCAGAGCCGTTCCACCTCACTGCTGATGGCGGCGCCACAATAACCAGCGGAACCAAGACCACGAATGTCATACCCTCCCCGAATGTCTGGTATCGATTCCTGATTCGTGTCGAAGACACGGGCACTCAAACTGAAATTCGGGCGAACGTGTGGCCCGACGGTGACCCGGAGCCCACTGGTTGGCAAATTGACGCTGTCGACGCTAGCTCCGGACGCTTTACCAGCGGTACCATTGGAGTGTGGTCTTTCACCAGCGGCGCAAAGCATTTTGACGAGTTGGCTGTTCACAGCCTGCAAGCAACTGCACCCAGCGTCCCAGTCAACATCTCCGTATCCGGGAACGGGGCGGTGCAGAAATCTCCGGATCTGCCACTGTATGTAGAAGGGGCGAGCGTTCAATTGGATGCATTCGCCGACCCCGGGTGGCGCTTCACGAGTTGGTCGGGAGATCTGGCTTCCACTGATGACCCCCTTACGGTGATTGCCAACCCACCATCGGTCAATGTCACGGCGAATTTCGAGTTGACCACGCAACATCCGATCAGCTTGACGGTCTTCGGTCAGGGTTCGGTTGCCTTGATTCCTGATATGGCCCTGTATGATTTAGGTACCATGGTGACCGCAACTGCAACGGCGGATCCAGGATGGGTATTTGACGGCTGGACGGATGACATAACGAGTTTAGACAATCCACTCGATATTGTCGTTTCGGGCGATCTTAATTTGGCCGCGACATTTGTGGAGTTCAACGGTGTAGTTGAGGATTTCGAATCGTATGCGGCGGGGCAGAATCCAATTGGGTGGTTTGATACGGGCGCTGGGAACTCGCTGGCAGAAAGCGCTGGCCTTTTTGCAGTTGGCAGTGATGGAGGCAATGAGTATCTCAATACTAATTCCACTGCTACGAATATCCATTCCCATTTAACGAGCCTCGCTCCACCACCAGAGGGGTATAGATATTCGGGGCGGATGAGAATGTCGGATAGTGATGGCGGTATCGGCATCACGTTCTTTAGTCAGTTTCCAAGTGCCGTGGGCTACTATCGATTGCGTCGGTATTTCTCCAATACGTTCCACATTAGCCCGGTGGGCACGGTAATTTCTGGAGGCGTTGTCGACACCGGCGTCGTTCCGCTGGCAAATCAATGGTATCGCTTCATCGTGGAGGTCGAAGACGCGGGATCACAGACCAACATTCAAGCCAAGGTGTGGCCCGATGGTGGCACGATGCCGACCGGTTGGCAGGTAGATGCCTTTGATAATAGCCCCGGTCGATTCACGTCGGGGGCCGTCGGCGTCTGGTCGTTCCATGATGGCAGCAAGTCCTTCGACGACATTACGATTGAGCCGCTAGGGCCGCCGCCTACGGATTTCGAACTCGATGTGTCGATCGTCGGATCTGGGTCGGTCGTAAAAGACCCGGATCTGCTCCAATACACGCTTAACGATGTAGTCGAATTGTCGGCTACGCCGACCGCGGGCTGGCAGTTTAGTGGCTGGTCTGGCGACATCGGGAGCTCCGATAATCCTCTTATTGTCGTAATGACTGCTGATAGGAACCTCACCGCGACATTCTTCGATCCGGCCGCCGAGTACGTGGAGAATTTCGAGAGCTATAATTCAGGCGACGATCCAGCGGACTGGCAAGATACCGCCAGTGGCAACAGCCTGTCAGTAGCTGATGGCTATGATGTGGTTGATCAGGGCGGGGCGAATAAAGCATTTCGCACCACCTCGACCGAGACCAACATACATTCGCACTATACGGGAATATTACCGAATCCGACGGGCTACGAGTACACAGGCCGAATGCGAATTACGTCAGCGCAGGGTGGCATAGGCATCACATTCTTTAGTCAATTCGGGGGCAACGCCGCCTATTACCGGTTGCGCCGATACTTCTCGAATTCGTTTACGATTAGTCCGTTAGGGACCAGCGTGACAGGAGACGTGGATACAGGGGTCATCCCAGCGCCGAATCAGTGGTACAAATTCAAGGTACAGGTGCAGGATGTCGGCAGCCAAACTGAGATTCGTGCGAAGATCTGGCCAGAGTTGGATACTGAGCCGGCGGCTTGGCAGGCGGATTGTGTTGATGCCTCAGGCTCGAGATTGACCTCCGGCACGGTGGGGGTCTGGTCATTCCACAACGGCGAGAAATTGTGGGACGATCTCAGGGTCATCCCACTGCCATAAAATTAGGTGCGTGTAGCGGTACACAGCTGGCGGTGAGTTCTCTGGCCGGATCGTGACGCTGGTTTGCTCTTTGGCTCTCCGTGAGTACCCGAGATGGGAGTCTCGCGGAACCTAGCAACTGGACATTGCTAACGGACCGACTTTGGGGGGATCGTTGCCTTCGCCGACAACGGCGTAGTATCCAAATACTCAGCCGAACCTGAATCCTTGGAATTCTAGCCCACTCACCGTCACGTCGATAGCTGTTGATCGGTCCTCGATTTGGCTACGATCCGCTGATGGCAACGGCGCTCCATCCATGGCAGATCCTCGTGGCCGCCATGGCCGGTTGGATCACACGCCAACAGGATGCGGTCATCGACTATCTCCGCGAAGAGAACCGCGTCAACAAGCAACAACTCGGTCGTAGGCGACTTCGATTGACCGACAATCAACGGCGACGCCTTGCGGTGCGCGGCAAAGCAATCGGACGACGGGCGCTTACCGAGGTCGCGTCGCTCGTCACTCCCGACACCATCCTTCGCTGGCACCGGCAGCTTGTCGCCCAGAAGTGGACCCATACGCGCCGATCTCCCGGGCGGCCCCGGGTCATGGAGATCATCGCCGACCTGGTCGTCCGCATGGCCAACGAGAATCCTCGCTGGGGGTACACGCGCATTCAAGGCGCACTCCAGAACGTTGGTCATCGGGTCGGACGCACCACGATCAGTAACATCTTTAAAGAGAACGGAATCGATCCCGCTCCGGAGCGCGGCAAACGGACGACGTGGAGTCAATTTCTCAAGGCCCACTGGAACGTGCTTGCCTCTGCCGACTTCTTTACCGTCGAGGTCTGGGGACCACGAGGACTCGTCACCTTCTATGTGTTCTTCGTGATCGAGCTCGCGACACGTCGCGTCGACATCGCTGGAATCACGCCCGGTCCAGCTGAGCCGTGGATGATGCAGATCGGACGGAACCTCACCGATCCGCTCGACGGATGTCTCACCGAGAAGACGTCAACGAAGTGGCGTGTCCCCGCATGCATTGACCGTCGTGCACATGACACGATCCCCGAACACTGGATCATGTTTCGTGGATCACGTCAGATGTGCTCGAGTGCCCGGCATGCCAGGGACCCATGCGCGTGCTTCTAGAGCAAGCTTTTCTACAGGCCTTGCCCCGGCCCCCGGATCGGCGTACAACGGAGGCAGCGCCATCGCACGGAGCAGCATCATGAATCGAATCCCCCGCCTGGGCTGGGTTCTCATCCTCTTGGCAAGCTTCGCTGTCGCCGGTGCCGGATCGCCGGTCACGATTCAGATCGACGGCAATCTCGCCGATGGCGGCGACTGCCCGTTGGTCGGCGTCTGGGACCCGACCTTCTCACGCTGCCTGATCGACAGTCTGGTTCTGAATTCCGGAGACGTGTTTCAAACCATCGACGCCGGACTACAGCTGAACCATTTCGAGAATCACGGCGGCAGCCTCCAGACCGATGGCACCGTGAATGTGGATGGGACGTTCCTTAACGAGGGGATGATCACCATCGACGCCGGTACGCAGTTCGTCATCTGGGGTGCGATCGGTTCCCTCGAGGAAAACCACGGACGGATTGAGATCAACGGAGCCTTCCACGCATTCAACACGTTCGCGAATGCAGCCGACGGTGTCATCGAACTGTCCAGCACGGGTCAGTTCGGCAACGATGTGTACGGAGGCTTCCATAACTTCGGCACGATTCTCAATGCCGGAAGCTGGACCAACGTCTACGACATGATCAACGAGGTCAGCGGGCGTTTCGTTATCCAGGGAAGCGCGGGCCTCTGGAACGACGCGCAATCGACCCTCATCAATCACGGTCGTCTGGACCACATCGGCACGGGATGGATCGGCGGAGTCGCCTGGACGTTTGACAACCGTGGCGTCTTCAACAACCACGGGGCTCTGGGCACCTGTGACAGCGACACCCAATTACCGATGTTCAATTCGGGGACCGTCAACAACTTCAACGACATCGCCATCTGCTCTGCCTGGAATAACAGCGGTGTGATTAACAATGCGGGAATGATCCGGGACTCCACCAGCATACCCGGCGGCAATATCGTCAACGGCGGTAGCCTCTATAACTGCGGATCGGTCACGGCGCCGCTGACGGGGAACCCGTTGATCATCGCCGACGACACCGACACCGACGGCTACTGCGACCCACGGGACTGCGCCCCTGCCGATGCCTCGGCCTGGGCGACCACAGACGGCGCCCGCGATCTGCGTCTTGAGCCCGACGCGGTACTGGCCGGCGTCACGAACCTGCAGTGGGCCGCACCGATGTTCCCCGGGAGCAGCGGTCTGGTCTACGACCTGCTGTCGTCGGCGGGAGCGACTGACTTCGACCTGTCGGCAACTTGCATCGAGAGCGACGATGGCGCGGATCTCTCGGCCAGCGACAGCATCGCGCTGCCCACCGGCGAGATCCGTTACTACCTGGTGCGCGCGCAGAATGTCTGCGGCGATTCCCTCGGCGCTCGCTCCGACGGAACGCCCCGAATCGGGATCGGCTGCGACTAACACCCGCCGGGTCGTCAGCCCAGCGCCAGCCCCCAGGCAACTACAATGAGTCCGGCGGTCAGACCCAGCGCAACCGATTGCACCAGGGGACGCTCTAGCTGGTTCCGAGGCACGAAACCGCACGCCACCCCGATCATGAGTCCTGATATCAGCCCCGTCACGTGCGCCAGAACATCGGTTCGCTCCCCACCGATGCCGGTCCACGCCAGCAACAGCGCACCGGCGACGAGCGGCCCCAACTTCCACGCACCTACTCTGCGGTGCCGGGAATGAACGAGGGCGAGAGCAACGAGTAGACCGAGAGCGGCGAAGACCGCAGTTGAAGCGCCGATCGACGAATGAGTCGCAGGCTGCAAGAACGCGTTTGCGACGTTACCGAGAATCCCGCCGACCACGATTGCCAGCCAGGTTACACCCACGCCCAGAGCCTGCGTGGCAAGCAGCCCCAGAATCGATCCGAACAGCAGATTCCCGAGTAAGTGCGACCCATCGATGTGAAGCGTCAGAGCCGTCACAGCTCGCCAGCCCTCACCGGCAAGCATCGACCCCGCCTCTGTTCGACCCCGTTCAAACCAATCTACGCCGAGGGCGTTCCGCTGTGCCAAGAACGCCACGACGACGAGCAACATCGTGTAGGCAAGGACTCCGATCCAACCACCGGACAACGGCGGCTCGATCGACTCCTCTCGGGTCGAAACGGATTCCAGACGGTATTCATCCAATTCGCTAATCGCTCGATCGAGGTTGCACTCCTCCACGAGAAGAACGAATTCCCCCGGTCGGCTGCGAACCTCCGCAGGTATCCCCGCTGCGTCAAGGACCGCCCATAACTCTTGGCTTCGCGCACGATTCCGCGTTTTAAGAAGCACAATGCGATGGGCAGGAGCGTTAACGATTAGGCCTCGGCGTCCATCAACGCCTCGACTTCAACCCGTGTTGATCCGATCCGGCTAACGGAATCACGGTCATCCCGTCCTTCGTCTCGGACAGTCGAACGAGCGCGTTCACCGGAAGATCCAGAAACGTTTGCGTCTCCCCCGTCACCGGCCAGAACACTTCTAGTCGCTCGATCGCCTCCGCAGCCCCGACCCCGATCTCCTGCCGCGTCGGATTCCCACCAAACGTCGCGCCGGTCCCGACGGTTCGATAGATCGATCGCTCCACGCCGGCGTCCTGCACCACGACTCTGAGTCGAGCCCCTAACCCATGCCGATTAGATTGCACGCCACGCAGTTCAATCTTGACCCAGTTGTTCCCGAAACCGGGGTTCTCGTAGACGGCATTGCCGTAGGCATCCCCCGGATAGGCCCCACCCATCTGCTCAAACACATCCTGATCGCCGTCGTGATCGAAATCGACGAACGAGACCCCATGCCCCTTCTGCAGGTTGCCGAAGCCACCGGCGAAGGTCACATCGTCGAACCGAACGCCACCCACGTTGCGATACATCACGTTGGGGGTCAGTCCCTCGTAGTACGGGTAACCGGTACCCAGGTAGAAATCCAGCCAACCGTCGTTATCCAGATCGCCGAAGTTGTGGCCCATCGGCAACGTCGTCCGATACAGCCCGTAGGCCTCGGTCACATCGCTAAACGTTCCGCCGTCACCCAGGAACAACCGTTGTTTCTCGCCGCGATGCTGAAGCCCCATGTACTCCGCCGCAACGAACCCCATCTCCGGTCCGTCACGCTTGCCGCCGTAGGCCGACACGAACAGATCCAGGTTGCCGTCGTTGTTGACGTCAAAGAACCAGGCCGGGAAACTGGAGATCGGCTTGTCGACGCCGAGCTCGACGGCGACATCTTCAAACGTCCCATCGCCAAGGTTGCGATAAAGACGATTGGCGCCGGAGATGTTCGAGACGTACAGATCGGGCGCCCGATCGTTGTTGTAGTCGCCCCAGCTGACCGACTTGGCGTAACGGTCGTTGGTCACGCCCGCCGCGGCGGCCACATCGATAAACGTCCCGTCGCCCTCGTTGCGAAACAGCTGAGACGGCGCGCTGTACCGCTGGTTGGTCTCGTTACCGACGTAGAGATCCAGGTCGCCGTCCAGGTCGAAATCACCCCAGGCCGCCGTCTGGGTGGGATAACTCACGTCCAGCAGGCCGGCCCGTTGGGTCACATCCAGGAACCGACCGTCGCCCTCGTTCCGTAACAACGAGTTGGGGTGGGCACCGGGCTCACGCCACCAGCCGCCACGCAACACAAAGATATCGAGGTCGCCGTCGTTGTCGTAATCGGCGTGGGTCATGTTCAGCCCGCCAAGCAGGCCCGTCAAACCCGCCGCCTCCGTCGCCCCGACGAACGCACCGTTGCCGTCGTTGACCCAGAAGTGCATGCCACCGTAGGTGTCGGAGGTCGAGGTCACCAGATCCAGAAATCCATCCCCCGTGAAGTCATCGACGAGGTTGCCGCCGGCCAGATCGACCGTATCCACCCCTAGCGAGCGCGCGATCTCCTCGAACCGTGGGAACGAAGCGTCCGACTCCAATGCCTCCGCCGGGATCCGCAACTCGGGACTCATGCTCTCCGGATACTCGTTCAGGGTCATGGCGGCGATGGCGAGCAGCCAGCGAGCCTTGGTGTGAAACCAATCGCCGGGCTGACTGAGTGCGATGACACCGCGAAAGGCGTCGGCCGCATGACGAGACGCCGCCGGGTCCACGTGGAGCCCGCCGCCCTTGATGGGGAAGATGCAGCTCTCGCTTGTGTGATGTTGCCGACAGTTGAGACTCTCGGCGCGACGCATCCAGGCGACGCCGAACTCGAAGCGTATCTCCAGCTCATCATCGGTCCCACGGGCCAGCTCCAGCGCCTTCTGCAGGTGCTCGATGGCCTCCAGTTCGTTCCCCAGACGCAGTTCGTGACGGGCCAGCTGCCGACGAACCTGCCGGCGCTCCGTCACATAGCCCTCGGTAGGAGCGGTGGCCAGCAGCTCCCGCAGACGCGGGGCAGCCATCTGCCCCAGGAACGGATTGTCGATGTCCCCCTGGACGGCGACCGCCTCCAGCAGCTCGACCATCGCCGAGTTGTCGGGAGTCCCCTCCTCGGCCGGAAAGACGACGGGACCCAGAGACGGGGTCGGGTCCGCGGAGCAGCCGAACAGACAGGTCCCCAGCAGAAGAACGATGCCCAGATGGGCCCGGGGGCGTCCTGAGAACATGAAAGGCATTATAGACTTCATGAGGAGGTCGCGATTGAGGGGCATGGTCCTATGGTTGTTGCTGGTTTCCGGTCCACTTGTGGCCCAGGAGGACCCCGACCACTGGCTGGATCTCGGGCGGGCCCACTCTGCCGACAAGCAGTGGGACGAGGCTCTCGAGGCCTACCACCGGGTCCTTGAATTGCGACCCGACCACGCCAAGGCGATGAACAACATCGGCAACGTCTATTTCCGGCAGAACCGGTTCGAAGAGGCATCGACCTGGTACACGAAGGCGTTGGCGTTGGAGCCCGACTATCTCAACGCGCTCTACCACGACGGTTGGGTGCTGCGACAACTGAACCGACTGGAAGCGGCGGAAGAGCGGTTCCGCTCGTGCCTGGTCGTGACGCCAAAACGCGATCGGGATCGCAGGACACAACTCGACTGTATGTTCTTCCTCGGCACCCTGCGTTCCCGGCAAGGGGACTACGGGAAGACGGCCCAGTACATGGAACAGGTGCTGAGGGCCTACCCCGCCCATGCGGAGGCCCGCTACTACCTGGGGACCGCCTACCGGCAGCTCGGGCGGATGGACGAGGCGCGGCAGCAGCTGGAACTGCACCACGAACTAAGAGAAAAATCCAGAAACCGGGAGCCGATCGCCAGAGACCCGGCGCCATGAGGATCGGATCGTCGCTACTGCTCGGCCTCCTGACCGTGGCCGGTTGTTCCGTCCCCCAGCCGTCGCCGAGCGGCATGGTGATCGCCGACGACACCCAGGGCCTGGACGTCGTTCAGATCGCCGGCTCCGACAACATCGACTTCATCATCGATTCGTTGGGGACGGGTGCTGCGTGGCTGGACTACGACGGCGATGGGGACTCGGATCTCTACCTGGCCCAGGGTGCGACCCGGGAACAGCCGACCGCCGGACCACCGGACCGGCTGTTACGGAACGATGGCGACCTCCGCTTCGTCGATGTGACCGACCAGGCGGGGCTCGGCGATCGTCGCTGGACCTTTGGAGTGGCCACCGCCGACTTCGACAACGACGGCGACCCCGATATCTACCTGACCAACTGGGGCGCCGACCGGCTCTACCGGAACAACGGCGATGGGAGTTTCAGCGACGTCAGCGCCGAGGTCGGGCTGGGCGACGAGGGCTTCGGCAGCTCGGCGACGTGGAGCGATATCGATCGCGACGGCGACCTGGATCTCTTCGTGACCCGTTACGTCGAGTTCGGCTTCGAGCGCTACCCCGGTCGCGGCGAACGGCTGTCCGGCGATCGAGACCCCTGCGTCTGGAAGAACCTCGAGGTGTTCTGTGGGCCGCGAAACCTGCAGGCCTCGCCGGACCGACTCTACCGACAGGATGTCGATGAGGAAGGGCGTCGCACGTTCGTCGAGATCGGCCGGGAAGCCGGTATCGCGGACGACGCCTGGTACGGTCTCGCAGCGCACTTCTTCGACGCCGACAACGATGGCGACGACGACCTCTACGTCGCCAACGACTCGGTCCAGAACAGCCTGTTCGTCAACGACGGTCACGGGAAGTTCAGCGATCAATCGGTTCTGGCCGGCCTGGCTTACAACGAACAGGGCATGGAGCAGGCCGGGATGGGTGTCGCCAGCGCCGACGAGGACCACGACGGCGACCTGGATCTGGCGGTCAGCAACTTCTCTCACGATCATCACACCCTCTACCGGTCGAGCGGTGACGGCTGGTACCTCGATGCCAGCTTCCCCTCGGGACTTGGCACCGCCTCGTTCGAAAACCTGGGTTGGGGGATGCTGTTCGAGGATCTGGATCACGACGGCTGGGAGGATCTCTACGTGGCCCACGGTCATGTCTATCCCCAGGTCGATACGGTCTCCCTGGGAACGACGTTCCGCCAGGCCGACGGGCTGTTTCGCAACGACGGTCAGGGCGGTTACGTGAGGCTTGGACCGGACGACGGTTCCGCGCTGGCCCGCGTCGCCTCCAGTCGCTGCGTGTTGCCCGACGACATCGACGGCGACGGCGACCTCGATCTGCTGGTGACCCAACACAACGACGTCCCGACGCTGATCCGCAACGACCTGGCTCGTGGACACTGGCTACAGGTGGCGGTGCGGGGAAGCCGCTCCCCGAGAGACGGGATCGGCTCTCGGGTCGAGGTTCAGCTTGCCGGCGAGGCTCACCCCAGGGTGCGTTGGATCCGACGGGATGCGTCGTACCTGAGTTCCCGACGACCGGTGGCTCACTTCGGTCTTGGGGAACACGACGCGATCGAGCGGCTGTCGGTCTACTGGACCTCGGGTTCCGTCACGACCCTCGACGGACCGGAGGTCGATCGACGGCTGCTGGTCGCAGAGGATACGGGAGAGGTCGAAAGCAACTCTCCGTAGAGATCGTCCAGGTCTCTCACCATCTGACCGATCTCGAACTTCCGACCCAGCCCCTCGGTGGCGCCCTGGACCAGCGAGGATGCCAACGTCGGGTCTCCCGCCAATCGCAGGATCGCATCGGCCGCGGCAACGGGCTCTGCCTTCGGGACCAGCAGCCCCGTCTTCCCATCGTCAACGACTTCCGGCGTGCCGTCGACGGCGGTGGCGACCACGGGGACGCCTGCCGCCATCGCCTGTAGCACGGCGCGCGGGAGTCCCTCGAACAACGACGTCAGGACGAACAGGTCCAGGCCATGCAACAGTTCGACCACGTCGTCGCGCCAACCCAGGAGTTGCACGACATCCTGAAGCCGATGCCGCGCGATGGCCGCTTCCACCCGGGGTCGGAGCTCGCCGTCGCCGGCGATCACGAAGCGTAACCGGGAGTCCGTCGCGTGGGCGCGGGCGGCGGCCGCGACGAAGTCCAGCGGGGCCTTCTGGGGCTTGAGACAGGCGATGGTCCCGACGACGATCGTCTCGTCGTCGTAGCCCAACGCCCGACGGGTCTCCTGCCGGGAGACCTGCGGACGACGGAACTGCTCGATATCGATCCCGCTGTGGATCACCCGGTACTGTTCCGGGCGACCGATCCCGCGCAGCAGACCGTCCTCACGATTCTGCGCGGAGACGACGACCATGCGGTCGGTCCAGCGCGCGGCGATCCGTTCCAGTTGGACGTACAACTGCCGCCTGGCCAGGGACTGGGTGTCGTTGAAACTCCAGCCGTGGACCGTATGAACGATCGCCTTGACTCCGGCCCGTCGCGCGGCCAGACGCCCGAGGATCCCGGCCTTCGAGGAGTGGGTGTGCACCAGTTCGATCTGGTTGTCCCGGAAGAAACGGGTCAATTCCCTGACGGCCCGAAGATCGTCCAGCGGCGCGATCGGGTGACGGAGGGTCTCCATCAACCGGACGGTGGCGTCGTCGATCCGCGTCGCCTCGTCATCGAGGATCCCTCCGGCTCCCGCCAGAAGCGAAACATCGAAACGACGACGATCATGATGGGCCGTGCAATAGAGCGTGTTCTGCTGCGCGCCACCCAGCTCGAGCCGGGTGATGACATGGGCCACGGCATGACGACTCATGCGAACGTCTCCAGGAAGATCGACAACGAGATCAACATGAAGAGCGGTAGACCGTAGTCCCCTTCCTCGTCGACGTGGCGCTTCACCATCTGCCGCACGCCGTCGCGCTTGAGGCCCACGAGGTCAAGGAGTCCATCGTTGTGATCCAGGCTCTCCAGACGGGATCGCAGCGGGCCACGCAACCAGGGACCCAGCGGCAGGTCGAAACCTCGCTTCTTGCCACCCAGAAGATCCTCGGGGAGACGATCGGCGAAGGCCTGACGGAGAATCCACTTCCCGACCCCCTTCCGCAGCTTCATGTCGCTCGGGAGCCGACCGGCAAACTCGACGATCCGATGGTCGAGAAACGGCACGCGCGCCTCCAGCGAACAGGCCATGGTTGCCAGGTCGACCTTGGCCAGCAGGTTGTGGGGAAGCCACTCGTGCTGGTCTGCCCGTAGCTGCCCCTCAAGTTCGCTTCGCTCCGGGTCCGCCAGGTAGGGTCGGAACATCCCGAGCGCCCGGTCGCGCCAGCGAGCGACATGCTCGCCTGTAAATAGTTCGGAAGACCCCTCGGGACCGACGGTGGAGACCCAGCGGAGGTGTCGTTCCTCTGCGGTCTTTCCGGCCAGCGCATCCATCGCCTGTCGACCGCGTCGACCAGCAAGACCGGCTGCGGGACGAAGCATCGTCGGCACACCGACGATGCGCCCAAGCACACCCAGCAGCTTCTGATATCCGTAACGCTTGTAACCCGCGAACAGTTCGTCGGCACCCTCGCCGGTCAGGACGACGGTCACCTCCTTGCTGGCCTGTTCGGCCAGGAAGTGTGTGGGGATCAACGCCGGATCGGCCAGCGGCTCCGCCTGATGCTCGATGCGTTGTTCCAGCCGACGCGCCACATCGTCCGCTGAAAGGACCCATTGCCGATGAACCGTACCGACTCTCGCGGCCGTCTCGCGGGCGCTCGCCGTCTCGTCCAGGTCGCCGGCGTCTTCGAACCCCACCGAGAACGACTTCAGTGGACCCTCGTGGGATGTGGCGGCGAGATCCGCGATGATCGCCGAGTCCAACCCACCGGAGAGGAAGACGCCCACCGGCACATCGGCGATGAGCCGATAGTCGACGGACGATCGCAGCAGGTTTGCCAGTTCGTCGGCGGCCTGTCGCTCGTCGGTCAACGGCTCGCAGGGCCGAGGTCGATACCAACGGGTGACGTTGACCTCACCGTCGACGACATCCAGTCGATGCCCCGGCAACAGTTTGCGGGCCTGTCGATAGATCGTCCGTTCGCCACCGACGTACTGCAGATGAAACCACTCGACCAGCGCCTCACGCTCCAGATCGAACTGAAGCTCTTTTTGTGCGCGAAGCACGGCAAGTTCCGACGCGAAGAACAGGGTCTGGTCCTGAACCGTGTAGTACAGCGGTTTGATGCCGACTCGGTCCCGGGCGAGAAAAGTCTGACCGTTACGGCGGTCCTGGAGACAGATCGCGAACATGCCGTTGAGTCGGTCCAACATCTCCGGACCGGACTCTTCCCACAGATGGACCAGGACCTCGGTGTCGGAGTCGGTCCGGAACTGGTGTCCCGCTTGCTCGAGTTCGACTCGTAGCTGGCGGTAGTTGTAGATCTCGCCGTTGAACAGGACCTGGACGCTTCCGTCCTCGTTTGCGATCGGCTGGCTTCCACCCTCCAGGTCGATGACGGACAGGCGTCGCATGCCGGCGTGAAGGGGGCCGTCGTTCAGTCGCCCCTCGCCGTCGGGGCCACGGTGGGCCATTTGCGACAGCATGGCGTCAACGGTGTAACCGTTTGGGTCTCGGGTGAGAGATCGTGAACCGCAGATGCCGCACATTGCCTCTATACGATAGGGCTGTGCCCCCTGCGATACAAGCTCAGCGATCGCTACGGAGCGACTCGATCAGGGGCATCCTCATCACGCTCCGTGCCGCAAGAAGGGCCGCCGTCAGTCCGACCACGCAGACAACCGCCAGCGTAATCGCCACCTCATCCCACGGCGCCCGCAGATGGGCCAACCGTGGCGAAAGCGCCAGCATGGCCGAACCGGCACCGATGACGATCCCGGTCACAAGAAGGAACGCCGTTTCGAGGGTCACCAGCCGTGCCAGCCGGGATCGTCGGTAGCCACAGGCCCGCATCGTCGCAAGCTCGGATCGACGCTCGACGAGGTTTCGCAGCAAGACGACCGCCAGACCGATGGTTCCGAGAAGCAATCCGAGAGCCCCGAGGAGTTGGAACGTCGAAAGATACGTGTGCTCCACCGCCTGGAACTGCTCCATGGTCTCGACGCTCGTCTTTGCGTCGAAGCCGAAGTCTCCCAGCTCCTGCTCCAGCGATGCAGCCACGGCGGTCGCCTCGTCGAAGGGTGTCTCGATGAGGAAGAAGCGGAACCCGACCTGGTCGGGGAAGTGACGTCGGAAGGCCTCCTCGGAGATCAACACCTGGCTCTGGAGGATCGACTTCTGCAGCATGCCCACGAGCCGGAGTCGGATCGTTCCGCCACGCTGGTCCTCCAATTCCAGTTCGTCGCCAAGACCGAGCTTGAGGATCCACATTGCCGAGTTGATGTCGACGATGGCCGGGATCACGTCCTCGCCGAGATCCTGCTCTAGGAGCGTCCAGGGATTCTCCAGGTCTCCTTCGACCTGGATCTGCTTCTGAAACGTAAACCCGCCCCGTTCGATCATCGATGCCGGAACGCCGAGCACCTGCGGCTTGCCCGGTCGATAGAGGTTCAGACAGCTGGCGTCGTCGCCGGGCAGGCTCCGAAATGCGGTGACGTCCAGATCACCGATCTCCTCGAAGATCGGCACGTCGCTCTCTGCCACAAGCGAGAATCCGCCACTGGCCGAATCTCTGTCTTCCAGTTCGTTTCCGAAGTGGTGTCGACTGGCGGCAACCGTCACGATGACGAAACACGCCGACGCGATCAGGGCGACGCTGAGGACACTACGACCCGGGTTCCAACGACTGTTGCGTGCCGCCATCGCCGCCAGCACATTGCCACGACGCAGACCCCGAGTCCCGCGGGGGTCGGATCGGCACCACAGGTTGAACCCCATGATCCCCGCCACCAGCAGAAGAGCGGCGGCACCGAACGACAGTCCAGCCGACTCGGTGTTGCCACCGACGAACCCCACGGCGATAAGCGCCAGACCGGCCAGCAGCAGGATCCATGTCGCCGCGCGTGCGACTCGGCGACGCTTCGGCGAGGCCGGCGACGGAGTCCCGCCTCCGAGAAGACGAGACGGACTGGCCTTCTTGAGACGCGCGAGGGTCCGCCAGACCGTGAAGAGTGAGACGATGATTGCGATCGCTCCGCCGATCAGGAGGCTTAGCGGCTGGACGTGAAGGAACAGTCGCGAACTGCCGACCGCACCGATCCACAGCGTCCTCAGGGCGACCATCAACAGGCCGGCGTAGCCAACGGCGAGTCCCGAGCCGATGACGATCCCGACGCCGGCAAGGGCGGCCCCTTCCCGCAGGAACATCTTTCGGATATCGGTGTTGGTGAAACCGACGGCGGCACGCAGCCCCACCTCGCGGGATCGCTGTTCCACCCCAAGGCCGAACAGCAACCCGATCAGCAGCGCCGCCGACACGATGAGGAACAGACTGAACGCCAGGAACAGCTGCCCGAAATCGGTGGCCCCCCGTGCGGCGTCCAGTCCGTCCGCTCGGGTATCGCTGAATCGGAACCCCTGTCCGTAGGGATCGAGGGCCGCGCGTAGGTCGTTCGAAAGTGACGCGACCCTGGAAGCCGGCTCGACGCCGTCGGGGATACCGATCAACATCGCGGTGGTCGTCCCGTGGTGAGTCCCCCACAGCCGACGTCCCGTCGCGGCGGAGACGAACGCCTTTGGCGTGGCTCCATGACGGTCCCAGTACGCCTCGTCCTGCGGACGAATCCGGTTCAGTTCGACGGGAAACGGTGGATCCCACGCCGCCATGTCGTCGGCATCCTGGACGCCGGGATAGTCGGGGGTCAAACTGCGTTTGTTGGCCAGTCCCGTGGCCTCGACGATGGCCGCGACCGTGAATCTGGACGTCTCGGTCTCAAGCTCCTCCCGTGGTCCGACGACGAAGTAGTCCATCTCGATCGTATCGCCGACCGCGACACCGAGGTCGTCTGCAGCCCAGCGGCCCAGCAGAACCTCGTCGTCCCCGATATCGGTCACCGGTCCACGTGTCGTCTCGAGCGTCGATCCCGACGGGTCGCGGGTCGTGTCCAGCGCGACCACCATCGAATACGGAACTTCTCGGTCCGCGAAGCGCATGCTGTTGGCCAGATAGCTCTGTACACGAGTCAGCTCTTCCCCGGCAACACCCGCGATGAGTCGTTCTACGTCATCCCTGAACACGAAGTCCCGACTCTCGGCTCGGATCTGCGGCCTCTGGCCCTCGGAATCGATGACGAGACGAACGCCGAGGTCGTCCAGGGTCAACAGCCGGCCGACCTGATCTGCGGGATCGTCGGACGACAGAGCGCCGATGGCCAGAGTGTTGATCCCGTCGCCGACATCCAGGGCTCTCTGGAGGACCTCAAGCTCGACGAACGCGTTGGCCGGGACCTTCTGGCTGGCGACGACCCCGAACCCTCCCAGCCCGTCGTCGGGCACGATCTGACGCACCGTCCCACGCAGGGTCCCGATGAGGTCGCCCGCATCCCGCTCCCCCATCAACGTGTCGCGTCGAACCTCCGTGACTTGCTCGAAACGCAGCAGCACGGCTTCGCCCACTTCGGCCTGTAGTTCGCGAGCGAGGGAACGATTGAGAACCACCGACGGAAATATCTGACCGTCACCGCGGTCGAATTCCAACGAGCCGTTCTCGAACATCTGAGCGAAGGCAGGATCGACCCCGAGGATGGTAACGTTCGATGCCCTCGTTCCACGCTCGCCGTGATTGGCGCTACCGGGCATCAGGATCATCGATGCCGAGGCCGTGGAACCACCGAGGTCGCCGGCCGTGTCTGCGCGGAACATGCGCGTGGACAGCAGCACGTGATGAACGTTGCCCAGTCGCTCCAGAATCATGTCGCGCAGGCTGCCACGCACCGAGTCCCCGACCAGCAGTGCCCCGCTCAAGACCATCGTCGCGACGGCGACGCCCATCACGACCGCCAGGTGGAGTCGCCAGTAGTGGCCTAGAGCTCTAAACACTTGCCGTCACTCAGCTGAAGTTTGCGTGGGAATCGGCCCGCGAGCTCGTCGGAGTGGGTCACGACGATGAGGATCGTGTTCTCCTGACCGTGGAGTTCGAAGAGCAGGTCGGCGACCGAGACGGCGGTCTGCCGATCGAGGCTTCCCGTCGGCTCGTCACAGAGCAACAGCGTCGGAGACTGGATGAGCGCCCGGGCCACCGCGACACGTTGTCGCTCGCCACCCGAAAGCTCCGCGGGTCGGTGGGTCAACCGATGCGCCAGCCCCACGCGATCCAACAACGTGCGCGCTCGATCGGTGTCCGTGTCGTCACCGCCGCCGGCGGCCAGCGTCGGGATCAGCACGTTCTCCAGAACGTTGTACTGCGGCAGAAGATGATGATCCTGGAAGATGAAGCCGACCTGGCGATTGCGGAACTGCGCCAGCGCCGCATCGTCGAGCTTCTGCGCATCCACGCCGTCAAGCGCGATCGTGCCGGCGGTCGGACGGTCGAGGGCACCGATGAGATGGAGCAGCGTACTCTTGCCGGATCCCGAGGGTCCCGTGACCGCCACCATCTGGCCACGGTCCATCTTGAACGTGACCCCGTCAAGCACCCGCACGAGGTTGTCGCCCTCGCCGTAGGACTTCTCCAGGCGATCGACCGTCAAGCCCTTCACGATCCGCCCCCCTCGACCACGAACGTGTCGAGTTGAGCCGCAAGTTTCTCCGGAATCTCCAACGAACGGACGGACTGGTCCGGTAGTAAATGACAGCAGACCGAGGTCATCGACCCTTTGGCCAGGTCCTCCCCGCCTTCTCGAAGGACGAACCCGTAAGTCACGGACTTCGATCCACGGCGAAGAACGGTGACGACGACTTCGAACGTCTGACCGAATCTCAGCGGTCGCAGGTAGTCGCATTGAAAGGAGACCCGGGGCCAGCCGATGTGGCATCCGTCGATCACACAGTTCACCGACCATCCCAACGATTCCAGGAAGCAATGCTCGGCCGTCTCCATGAAGATCGGATAGCGTGAAAAGTGGACGATCCCGCCCATGTCGGTATCGACGAACTCGACCCGTCGCTGCATCACGAATTCAGCCATTCTGAGAACTCTCCTTCGGGCGACCGCCTGCGAGGAATCGGCGGTAGACCTTCATCGTATTATCCGCCATGGTGGATGCGTCCCGCCGGGCGTGGACTACTTGCCGTCCATGTTCGCCTAATCGGCGACGATGATCGGGGTGGGTTCGAAGGGTATCCAGCGCCTGCGTCAGGCCTTCGGTGTCTCCGGGCTTGAAGAGCAGCCCACCATCGGTCTCTTGTACCAATTCCGGAAACGTGCCGTGTTCCGGGACGACCACCGGAGTCCCGACGGCAAGCGCTTCGATCACCGACAGCCCCTTGGGCTCACGAAACGTCGTCGGTAGGGTCATGACATCGAGCCCCTGCAAGAAAGCGATCTTGCCCGGTCGATCGACCTCGCCCAGATACTCGAACGAATCCGTCAGCCCCCACTGGGCGACACTGGCGAGAAGTGCGTCGCGATAGGCGTGGTCTCGTGGGCCACAATACCCCGCCATTCTCATGCGGATATTGGATCGACCCGCGCGGTCGCAGAGCCTACGAAAAGCCTCGATCGCCAGGTGGGGGCCCTTTTCCGGGCAGATCCTTGCCAGGAAGCCCATGACGAACGGGTCGCCTGCCGACTGCCGATCCACGGCGTCGAACCCGTCGAGATTGATGCCGAGGTCGACCTGATGAACGATGCTCCGGTCCACACCCAGGTAGTCGCTCATGAAATCAACGTAGTAGTCGCTGGTCGCCACGAAGCCGTCCACATCCTGCGCCCGCTCTCTGAGCGCCGCACGCACATCGGACCGCTGGGGGTCGGGAAGTTCGTCCAGGAAGATCTCCTCGCCCTGAACGGAACAGAGGACCGGACAACCGACCTCCCGCTTGATCTCTCGTGCGAAGCCGAGAAACATCGAGTTGGTCAGATGGACCAGATCGGGTCGGTAGTCCTCTTTCAGGAACTGCACCAGCTTCGCCAGCTCCTTACTCTGCCGCCCATCTTCGCCGAGCAAGACGGAAAGGGTGAGGTCGCCGAGGTCCTTGGCGTCGACGCTACTCCCCCGACCGGAAACCCAGTTGAGGAGCGGTTTCGCGTCCAGAAGCGAGTCGACGAAGCGTGGTGTGTGACGGAAGATCGACGACTTCTGCTCCAGGAAGACGTTGACCGCGCCGTAGAACACACGATCGATGCTGACGTCCACCTCGTCGGTACGAATCGGCGTATAGGTCGGAATGAGCGCGACATCCTGCCCCGCATCGATCAGGGCCTTTGCCAGGGTGTTGTCATGCAGACAACTCCCGCAGTACATGCCGGCGGCACCGGCGGTGACGTAGGCGATCTTCAAGGTCCCACTCGTTTCGGAAAGAACAACTCGAGGCGGTCGTCCGCGGGTGCCTTCGTCATCGTCGAAACCACGACGAGCGTCAGAGCGCAGGCCACGACGATGACCGCCACCGGCATGACACCACTATTGCCCACCGTGTATCCGGGTACGTTCAGACCACGGTAGAAGAAGAACGACCACAGGGCCGCCACGACCACGACCGCAGCAAGCGCACCCTGACGGGTACAGCGACGCCAGTAGACTGCGGCGACGACAAGCGGGAATAGGCCGGCAAACCCCGTAAAGCACCAGACACCAAGCTTGAAGATGCTGGGGCTGACGATCTGCGAGAGTACGAAGGCCACGACGAGCAGCCCGCTGACGAACAGACGACCGAACAGGACCTGCTTGCGCTCGTCCATCCGCTCGCCGAACCCGTAGAAGCGAACGATGTCGTGCGTGAACATCGTGCCCAGGGACAGGACCTGGGAGTCCAACGACGACATGATCGCCGCAAACACCCCCGCACCGAGGAGCCCGGCCAGCAGCTCGGGCGCGTGTCCGTCGATCATCTTGACGAGAATCGAATTGGATGCCGGCCCCACCAGTCCCGGTTGATCGACCGCGCCCGCCACCCCCAGCAAGACACTGGGCAGCCAGACGATGGCGATACAGATCGGATAGGCGACCATCGAGAGTCGAAATGAGCTTGCGCGTCGAGCCGTCAACCAGTGCATGAAAATGTGAGGGAACATCCCCACCGAGAGCGGGATGAAGGCATAGGTCGCCATCTTGACCGGCGAGATCGCGTCGCCACGGATCAACAAACGAGGGGCCTCGGCCTGAAGCCGACGCATGACCTCGTCGAGTCCGCCCAGCTGGCCGGTGATGTAGATGAACGTGACGGCACCGAGCACCATGAAGACGAGGGTCTGAAACGTGTTGGCCCATGCGGTGCCACGCAGGCCTCCACTGGTCACGTAGCCCATCACCACGACACAGACCAGAAGACTCCCCAACCATTTGGGGATACTGCCTCCCGTGATCTGCTCCATGGCCAGCCCACCGCCAAGAACGCCGATCAACAGGTACGGAATCAGGAGCGCGGTAAGAACGCAGAACAACAGGAGTCCAAGTCCCGGAGAGTCCCAGCGTCGCCGGAAGTACTCGACCTGTGTCGTGAATCGTCCGCGTTTGCCCACGGACCACAACCGAACACCGACGAAATAGAACACGACGGGGACGACGATAGCGGACGAGCTGGCCATCAACGAGAAGACGCCGATGCCGCTCCGGTAGGCCTCGCCGGATGCTCCCAACAACGAGAACGCCGTCATGTGAGTGCCGAACAGGGACATCAGCAACATGAACGGGCCGATGGTGCGTGTGGCCAGGAAGAAGTCCTCGCCCGTACCGCGGGACAGCCGTCGACTCAACAACCCGAGCGAGAGAACCGCGGCCAGGTACCCCAGGAGTACGGCGACGGTCACGGCGACTCCCCGGCTTCATCTTCTGCGAGTTCCGCGAGGTCGACATCGGGCCACGCATGACGCACCAGAAGCGCCATGACGACGGAAACGGCCAGACAGAAAAGCGCGTGATACAGGAGTCCGATCGGTAGGCCCAGAACGAGATCCGGGCGATCCCACCACCACAGGTCGTGACGCAGAACAAATAGTAGGAACAGGACAAGGAACAGTAACGCTCGCATCGTGACAATTCCTCAGGTAGACGAGGGGGTCCCGTCGAGTGTGCGCTGCTCGGGTAGTGTACAGAATCGTCCAAGAGCTTCAAACAGATGATCCGTGGGGCGACGAAACACGTTGCCGACCAGAAGGTCGACCAACGGTTCTCGACACTCGGGGTGCTGCTTGAGGAACGACGGGATGTGGAAGTCCTTGTCGTAGTAGGCATAGACCAGTTTCCGCATCTTCTCCATGCCGTCGAGAAACGTAGCGCCGTGCCGTCCGAGGGAGTTCCCACTCAGATCGCCGCTCTCGAGTGATTCGTGGATCGAGTCTGCCGCCATCTCAGCGCCCTTGAAGGCCAGGAACACACCGGTGGAGTAGATCGGATCCAGGAACCCGAAAGCATCCCCCGCCAGAACCCAGCCGTCGCCTGCAATCCGGCTCGAGACATAGGAGAAGTCACGCAACACCTTGACGTCATCCATCTGGGTTGCACTCGCGATTCGCTCCTGCAGTCCCGGACACGCGTCCCGCTCCGCATCGAAGATCTCCTGCGGACTCCCCTTTCGGTTACTCACCAGGCGGTCAATCGGGCCGACGACACCAACGCTGACAATGTTGTCGGGCAACGGGATGTACCAGAACCACGAGTAGTTGTCGGTGGTCTGCAGGATGACCGTTGCACCCTCATCGCGCCCTTCTCCGCGTTGAGCGCCCTTGAAGCGAGTGAATACCGCGGCATGACGCAACTTGGAATCGTATCGACGGAGACCGAACTTCCGCGCCAACATGGAGCTCTGGCCGGAGGCATCGACGACGACTTTCGAATGAATCTTCTCTCGCCGCCCGTCACCGAACTCCACGTCAACACCGATCACCGTGTCGCCATCGAACAAGATCTCCTTGACGTTGGCTTTCTGATGCACATCGACGCCACAGTCGGCTGCGTGATCAAGAAGTAGCTTGTCGAACTTGGCGCGCTCGACCTGCCACGTCTGCGAGCTGGGGTGATCATCGAATTCTGCGAAGTAAAACGGCGCCGCGCCACGACCCGCGCCGTTAAAGAACTGAACGCTGTGTTTCTCCTGAAACATATCGCAGTGCAGTTTGTCCTGTATACCAAGGCGATCGAGGGTCCAGTACGTGGCGGGCATCAGCGACTCGCCGATGCGAAAGCGCGGGAACGTATCGCGCTCGAGCAGCATGACATCGTGACCGTGCTTGGCCGTTAACGTCGCCGCGGTGCTGCCGGCCGGGCCCGCACCGATGACGATGACATCTCTCTGCATATCAGGTGTACCGCGCATTCTGAAAACGCTCGTCGTAGAAATTTGGAAGAAGCAAGTCGACTTTCAGCAAGCCCTCGCGACTGAGGGTCACGACCCCGTCTGCGATCTTGAGCAGGCCCTTCTGCTCCAGATCCCGGAGGGGTGTCGCGAATCGCTCGAGAGGATCCTGGCCGAACTTCTTCTTGAAGTAGGCGGTCTCCAGGTGGCCCAACTTCATCTGCAGGATCCACTCACGCGTGAAGCGTTCGTCATCATTGGTGACGTAGGTTCTCGAGATCGGTAACGCCCCCCCCTCGACGGCATCGAGATAAGGCGTCCAGGCGGCCTGATTCTGATAGTGAACCCCCGACAGATGTCCAAACGACGAGACACCCAGGCTTATCAGGTCGTCTCCGTGCCACAGCGCGTCGCGGTAGAGGAAACCGGCGGAACGATCGCTCTTGACCATGGTGTAGGCGCTGGAGATCTGGTAGCCGGCCGCGGCCAACTGCTCGAACGCGTAGTCGTGCCACTCGCGCTTGGTCTCCCAGTTGGCGATCGGTGTCGGTGCGCCGTCAAGGATGGTCTTCGAGTAGACGGTGTTGTAAGGCAACTCCATCTGATAGACCGTGACGCTGTCCGGAGACATCTCGATCGCCTTGGCGACGGAGACACGCCACGTCTCCCAGGTCTCGCCCACCATCCCTGCGATCAGGTCGATATTCAGCTGTGGGAAATCGAGGGCCCGGATCCACGGCAAGACCTTATAGATCTCCTTCGTCACGTGAGCCCGGCCATTCTCCTCAAGGATCCGATCGTCGAAATTCTCCACGCCGAGGCTAAGACGGGTCACCCCGACGTCCCGGATGGTCTCCAGTTTCTGCTGGGTCAGCGTCCCGGGCTCGCATTCGAAGGCGAACTCTTCGACCTCCGACCAGTCGAATCGACGCCTCAGCCCTTCGGTGAGTTGACGGAGATGCTTGCTGCTGATGAAGGATGGAGTGCCACCGCCGAAGTAGACCAGCTTCGGGCGGCGCCCCTGAACCGCCGGCTGATCGGCCAGCATGGCCGCCTCGCGTTCAACGGCCGATAGGTATCGCTCGATCTCCGAGGCGTTCTTGTCGGTGAAGACGCGGAAGTAGCAGAACTTGCAGCGCTTCCGACAGAACGGGATATGGATGTACAGCCCCAACTGTGCATCGGGAGCGGGGGCACGATCGAGGACATCCTGGATCGTCGTGTCGGCCTCCGCGGACCAGAATGAATACGGCGGGTAGTTCGAAACGAAGACACTTCCGACTTCGGTGGTCTTCGCTTCTTTCCCGACGGATGTGGCGGGTTCCTGGTTTGCCATGGGTGGGGTCTATTCCTTCTTCCCGAATGCGTAGAGTTGACCGTCGGCAGTTCCGATGACCAGGCGCCCCTGGGCGATCGCCGGAGAGGCAACGAACGGCGAGCCGCTGTCGAAACTCCAGCGCTTACTGCCGTCCGCCAGATTGAGAGCCACAAGCTCACCGGTCATCAGCCCGACGTAGACAGCGCTCCCCACCAGGACCGGCGAGGAATCGATCTTCGACCGCGATGCCAGGCTCCACGTCTCCTTGCCGGAGCTTCGATCGATCGCGTGGAGGCTCTTGTCCCGTCCGCCGATCACGACCAGTTTCTCGCTGACAACCGCCGACGAGAGGTACGGAAACTGCCGGTCGGGGTTCTCGTAGCGCCACGCTGGACCATCGGCAGTCAGATCGACCGCGAGCACCTGGTTCTCGAAGGTGCCGAAGTACGCGATACCGTCCGCCACGGCGGGACTCGCTCCGACGTAGGCGCCGACTTCGATGACCCGCTGCTCCTCGCCGGTGTCGGCATCGATCAACCGCAGGAACCCGTCGCAACCGGCGATGATGATGCGACCGTCGACGATGGCCGGCGCGCCATAGATAAATCCGTCGGTCTCGACCTTGAAGCGTAGCTTCCCGGTTTCCGCTTCCAGGCTGTAGACGGATTGATCGTGAGACCCGAAGACGACACTCTTGCCGTGAACGTTCGCGGACGAGATGATCTCGGCTTCGGTCGCGAAGCTCCACAGCTCCTTGCCCGTTGCGGCATCGAGAGCGTGGAAGATACCGTCACCGTCTCCAAACATGACCCGGCCGCCGACGACCGTTGGCGAAGACTTGATCTCGAACCCGGCCTGAAATTTCCATCGCAATTTGCCGTCATCGAGACCGACCGCATAGAGCACGCCGTCCAGCCCACCGACGTAGACGATCCCATCGACGATTGCGGCCGTTGACTCGATCCCCTCCTCGATGGTGAACGCCCAGAGCGGTGTCATCTTCTCCGGTAGTTCGCCTGCCGAGACGCCCGTGGACTGACTGCTTCCGCGGAACATGGGCCAGGCATCGGCCGGGGCCGAGCTGTCCGAGGCACCGACCACGCTCACGAAGAGGAGCGATGCGAGCAGCAATCGAAGCAAGGTCTCAGGCAACCTGTTCATAAAACAGCCTCATCTCAGGTTCGGCCACCGGAACCGGATTGAACGCGGCGGTCCACTGGGCCGCCGCCTGTTGCGCCAAAGAATCGAGGTCAGGGTCTTTAACGCCACATGCGCCGAGTGTCTCGGGCAGGCCTGCCAACCGGCGCCGCTCCTCGACGCGGGCGACGAGGGACGCCCCACCGGAAGGCTCGCATCGCTGAAGACGATCGTAGAGATGACCGACGGTGGCGGAATTGAATCGCATCACTGCGGGCATCATCAGAGAGACGGCCGCGCCGTGCACGATCCCATGGGTCGCCGTCAGCGGGTTGGCGCAGCTATGCGCAGCACCCAGCATCGAGCGCTCGATCGCCGCTCCGGCCAGGAACGCTCCCAGGAGCATCGCACTGCGAGCCACGCGATCGTCGGGATCCTCCAGAACGCGAAGAAGCGCAGGATCGATAAGCGAGAAGGCATCGAACGCGTATTGCTGTGAGCGCTCGTTTCGTCGCGTGCAGACGTAGCTCTCGATCGCGTGCGAGAGGGCGTCCATGCCGGCAGTCGCGATGACGTCGCGTGGTGCCGACCCGGTCAGGAGCGGGTCGAGGATCACGCAGCGAAACGCCGCTTTCGGGTCACCACAGGCCATCTTGATCCCGGTCTCGGCCTCAGAGATCAGGGCATAGGATTGCGCATCGCTCCCCGTCCCCGCTGTCGTGGGCACGCCGATGGACGGCAGCATCGGTTGCGTCGCCATGCCCGAGCCCCAGTAGTCCCGCATCTCGCCACCGTTCGAGATGATGAAGTTGATGCCCTTCGCGCAGTCCATCGCACTTCCACCGCCGACGGCGATCAGGCAATCGGCCTCGTGCCGTTTAGCGGCCTCGACGCCGTCGCGTACATGCTCGGTAGTCGGGTTGGTTGCAAGCCGATCGAAGACATCGACCGCGACTCCTGTTTCGGTCAGGGCCCGGGTCGCCGCACGGATGTGTCCCGCGCCACGAACGCCGGGGTCCGTGACCAGGAGTGACCGCTTCCCGCCGTATCGTGTGCAGAGTGTCCCGAGCTGATCCAGGCCACCTTCGCCGAACGAGACGGCGATCCCGTCGATGAGGGCATCCCAACGCCCGTCGGCAGCCTGGCCGATGGATGCGAGCACGGTCAAGCTGCCGTCGAATCGGAGGATCCACTCACGAACGACCGCTGCTTGTACAGCAACTCGAACAGGTTTCCCTCATGGGGCTGATCCCAGGAGACAACATTGGTCGGAACCGCGGCCAGGTTCAGTCGATCGATATTCCGCGCGACCAGCATCTCTTCACGAAACGCCACGTCGTCCGAGACGACGGACGCCACCAACGTCGAGCCGATTTTCGTGACCATCTCGGCTTGCGGCACCTCCACGACGCTGACGAACGGAAACAGGAGTTCGGCGGATGCCAACGGATGGTCGGGATCGCTACATCGAATCACCGTGGGAAGTACAAAGGTTGACCCACCGACCTCGGCGACCCGGCCGCCACGGCGATAACGCGCCGTGACGTCCTCTGCGCCCGGGATCGCAAGCCGTTGATCGATGAAGTCCGAGATTCGTCTCGCGATGCCGGGGTCCGTGAACGCCGCAAGCTCGGCTTGCGGATCGTCCAGCGCCCTTGCGGGAATCGCGGCAAGTCGTTGCGCAAGCGCATCGGCCAGCGAGTCTCCATGTGCGGGTGTCCAGACGCCCGAAGCGTTGACGCACGAACGTCCCCCATTGGCCGCAATGGAACCCACCATCCAGTCGAGATGATTCTTCCAGTGCTGGGCCTGATCTTCCCCGAAGATGATCTTGCTCCAGCCGGGCCCGTGCAATTGGATCCGCGGATCGCCCTGCCAGGGTCGAAGTGTGGACTCGTCGCCGAATAACATCGAGCGATCGGTTCGCATCAGGATGTCGGTTACGGCACCGTGCCCCGTTGGATAGAAGCTGATCGCCTCGGGTGGCGCACCGGCAGCCAGCAACGCCTGCGTGATTCGCATCGGTGTCCAGGGCTCCTGGCGACCGGGTTTCAAGACCAGCGGAACCTTCAACGCAAACGATGGGATCCAGAGCGAGTGAACACCGGGAGAGTTGCTGGGCAAGATCGCCCCCATGGTGTTGGCCTGGCCGAGGAAGCTGACCGTGCGGCCGTCCTGGACGACGTGACCGCGATCGAGCAGTTCCAGGTCCAGTCCTCGTGTCAGACCCGCGAGGATGCAATCCATGTTGGCCAACACGAAATGGATCTTCTCCATGTTGGCCCGACAGAGCGACCGCGGCAGGCCTGTGGTTGCCGATTGGATCTCGACGAACTGCGCGGGGCTCTGCCCGACGCCATCGATCGGGTCGACCATCACGGTTCCGTCGAGGAATAGTTCGGCCGCCCGTCCGCAGATCGCGACCAGCTCCGCCGATGGAATCTCCTGTAGTGCCCGTCTCCAGTCGGCGGCCTGCAGCAGATCGTGATGGATCAACCCACGGTTGGCCTGACTGACACGAGCCACGGCCTCGCCCGAACGCGAGTCCTTCAGGTCGATCGTATCGAGACTCCGATACGGCTGACCGGCTCGCAATACCGGGACGTGGAGCATCAATACACTCCCACGGTCACGCTCTGCTGCAGAGAGCTCAACAAGCCGAGATCGCGCACACCATCCCAGGGATACTCCTCGCACGGTTCGGCCCGATACCCCTCGTCCCGCTCGGGGAACCGAGGCATGAAGAACTCCTTCGTCAGCGTCGTCAGAAGGACACGACCGCGCTGGTTGTATTCCAACCGCCGGCTCGTGTCATCAGGATCGACGATCTCGAATGTCGCCCTCGGCAACGGCGGGTAGTAGGTGATCGAGTAGTCGTCCCCCTCCCGAAATGGACGAGGTGCCGCGAGACCCATCAACGTGTTGCCGTACGTCGGGATAAAATCGATGCCGGGGACAAGCTCTTCCCGGGCAAAACGATTGAACTGGGCATTCATCTCGGTTCCACCACAAAAGATGCCGGTGATCCCGTAGTTCGCCAGCGAGATCTTCTCGCACAACGCCTCAAGAAGTTTCGGCGTGGTGAACAGGCACTTGATGTTGGGGTGGGCCCTGAGAATCGTCAGCGCCTGATCGACGATGTGATTCTTGTAGGTCTCCATCTCCTGAAATTTCTGGGCACGGATCAACTTGTTGACCCAGCGCGGATCGAGGTCGACGAAGAACGAAATTCCACCCCGATACTGCGCAAGATGTTCGATCGCCAGGCGAAGACGTCGCGGCCCGGTCGGACCCAGCATCAACCAGTCCGAACCCCGGGGGAATGTCTGGTCGGAGAGACGATCCCCGAAGATCTCGTAGTCTCGTTGGAAGTCCTCGATATTGACCCGGGACTTGGGAACACCCGTCGATCCGCCGGTCTCGAAGACGTAGGCCGGTTTGTCTGCCAGACCCTTCGGAACCCAGCGTCGCACCGGGCCACCACGCAGCCACTCGTCCTGAAAGTGACCGAACAGCTTTAGATCGTCGTACCCGTTCACATCCTTTAATGGATCGAAATCGAACTCCCTGGCCTTCTTCAGCCAGAACGGACAACCCGTCGCCGGATCGAAATGCCAACGAACGATCTCTTTCACGTGGGCGTCGAGACCGGCCGTGGCTTCCTCCGGCGATGTGAACGCCTTCGTCATTTCGCTTCCGACTTCTTTGCCGGCGGCGCATCGACGGCGAGGGCCGCCGGGGCTGCCGGCGGGGTCTTGGCGGGGATCCCCCCCTCGATCGCGAACAGTTTCGTCCGACTGGCGACGTAGATCACACCGTCCTTCGCCACCGGAGTCGTGTAGACCGCAGTCCCCATGTTGGTCTCGTGCAAAAGCTCCATCTTGCGACCGGCCTTCAGAACCGCGATATCGCCGTCCTCGTCGCCGATGTAGACCTTGCCGTCCGCCAGGAACGTCGAGCCCCAGATTGCTGCGAACGCGTCGTACGTCCAGATCTCTTTCCCGGTCTTGACGTCGAGGCAGTAGACGAACCCGCTGAGGTCGGCGATGTACATCAGGCCGTCTTGAATCGCCGCAGTGGACATCGTGCGGTGGAAGTCGTCGCCGTGCCGACGCCAGACGACGGCGGTCGATGTCACGTCGCCGGACCCGGTCGCATCGATGGCCCACAGGTTACCCGGCCCCTCACCGTGCTCGGGATCCTGTCCGACGCCGATGAAGACCTTGTCGTCATGGATAACGGCGGTCGAGATCACGTTGTTCCGCGTACCCCGTCCACCCAGTTCCCATTTCGAGTCCTTGGGATTCAGGTCGAACTTCCAGAGCAGCTCGCCATCCTTGGGGTTGAACGAATAGAGCCAGCCGTCGCCACCGGGGAAGATGACCTGCTCGCGTCCCTGGATCTTTCCGTAGGACGGGTTGGACCACGTTCCGTGAAGGACGTTGGTGCCCGGCAGCGCATTCTCCCAGAGCAGTTCGCCGCTGTTCTTGTCGAAGGCAACGAAGCTGGGGCCTTCCGGCGACGGCACATTGATGTGCCCCTCGTCGACACCTTGCCCGGTGATAAAGAACAGCCAGTCTCCCACGAGCAACGGGCTACCCGCCGCCAGGTTGTGGGGAAACATGTCCAGCTCCTCGATCAGGTCGAAGCGCCAGATGACATCTTCGTCCAGTTTGCTCGTGTGCTCTTCGTCGACGAACGGCCCGTCGTTGGCCCCGTCGCGGAAGCCGTCCGTGTCCGCGGCGATGATCTCACCACGGTTGGACAGGTAATAGATACGATCGCCCTCGACCGCCGGCGTCGAGCAGACGCCCTGCAGCGGCCAGTCGTTGACCCGACCGGACGGCAGCTTGGCGTGGGCCGACTGCCAGATGAACTCGCCGGTCTCCGCGTCGAACGCCATGACGTTGCCGCGGTCGCCCTTGATCGCGGGGTTGTAGACCCGTTGATTGTTGGTGCCCACGAAGACGCGACCGTCATAGACCACCGGCCCTGCGTAGGTCTGGGATCCGAGATCCGCAGTCCACTTGATGTTCATGCCCGTCTTCGCGTCCCACTTCGCCGGCAGGTTCTCCTCATCGGAGACCATGTTGCGGTCCGGAGTGTTGGCGTACATCACCGGGGCTTCGTCCTCGGCGTACGCCACTCCCGCAAGAAACATACAGAGCAGTGCGGTTCCAATCAGTTGCTTCGTCATCACTTGTTCACCGTTACCTTGATGTTGTCGTAGTACATATCGGCAGGCGAATAGCCCACCAGCCCCGGGCTACCCGAAAGAATCGGCAACGCATCCTCGGCGGTGATGGTCCATTCCGCCGGCTCGGCCTCGCCACGTTTCCAGACCTTGCCTCGAACGAATGCCGTCCCACCCTCGATCTCAACGCTCAGCTTCATCGAGTACCAGGCATCGAGCTCCCACGGGAAATCAATCTCCTTGGCCATGCGAAGCTCGGCGGCCCAGGAACGGATCTGGAGTTTCTGGTGGGCGCCCTGCAGATCCAGGCTGTACCCGCCATTAACGAGCCCGATGTCGGGCTTGCGGCGTCGATTGGGCTTCCCGAGAATCTCCGCCTCTATCGTGTAGTCCCTGAGTTGCTGAGAACCGAAGAAGATCGTCGTTCGATTCAAACCGCGCTTCCGCGGCATCTTGTGCAGGACCTTCTCGCCCTCGAGATCGGCAATGACGTAGGTCCCCTTCGCGTTGATCCAGCTCGCCGGTGTCGAACCTATTTCGCCATCCTCAAAGCCCATGTTCCACGGCAGCGGAGGAAGTACACGAACCCGGGTCGCGGCCGTCTTGCCGGCCACCGTCGCCGTGATCTTGCCGACTTGAGAGGGGGCGCCGGAGGAAGGACTGAAGCGTCCGTTCTTCAATTTGCCCTCGAGCCCTTCGAGAGCCCACTCGACCGTTCCGGGTTGATCGATGAGGTTGCCGTCCTTATCCACGGCTCGGAGGTTGAGTTCGGTCTTCTGGCCGGGCTCCGTCAGCAGCACGGCCGGAACGATCTGAATCGCCGCGACCTCGGCTCCCTTGGCCGCCCGACCGGCGCCCGTTCGCTGGCGAGAGAACGTCTTCGGCCGTGGCGCATCCGTCTTCCCGAGACAGTAGAGTCCCCACTCAGTTGTGAAGTAGACACGACCGTAGGCGATCGCCGGGGAACCATAGATCTCCGCATACCGTCCGTCCGGTACGGATAGCTTCTCGGTGTCCAGCGTCTCGACACCGTCCTTACCCGGCTTGAGGATGTGGAAGTGCCCGTTGACCTCGGTCACGTACATCTTCCCGTCGGCGAGAACCGCCGATCCTTTTCCGACCGTGCCGATGCTGTGCTCCCAGAGGGGCGCGCCGGTCTTGATGTCAACAGCGTGCATGTTGGCGGAGTTATCGATGACGTAGACGCGGCCGTCGTGAACCGCGGGCGTGCTGAACCCGGCACTAAGCTCATCGATGCGCCAGAGTTCGTTCTTCGTGATGTCACCCTCGCCGCCGGCCTTGAACGCGACCAGGCGACCCATGGTAGGACCGTCGATATTCTCCTCGCTGTGGGAGATGAAAACGACACCGTCATGGATGGCGACCGAGGCGTTGATTCCCCGACGGCTCAGCTGGAAGCCCCAGACCTTCTCGCCGGTCGCAACACGCATCCCGTAGACCCACCCATCCGAGTTGCCGGCGACGATGAGTCGCTCGCCGTCGATTTCGGCCACGACCGGGACGGACTGGGTGTTGAAATCGAATGGCATGTTGCCCGGAGTCGAGATCCAGACCGGCTCTCCGGTCCGCTTGTCGAACGCGTAATACCGATGGCGAAGCGCGGCTAGTTCGCCCCAGCTCTTGCTGATGAAGTTGATGATCAGCAGGTCGCCATCGACGACGGCGGTCTGCGTGCGACCGCCATACCCGGAGTAGCGGCCGTATTCCTCGGCGAGGAAATGTTCCCAGAGGGTGTTGCCGTTACGATCGAACGCGATCAGCTGACCTGCGACGCCGTGGGCATAGATGTTTCCGGTCTCGTCATCGGCGACCAGGCTGGCCCAGCCGACTCGATTGTCCGGCACGGTCGTGTGGTAGACGTTGTGTCGGCGCTCCCAGCGCAGATCGCCCGTGAAGGCGTCGTACGCCGCCACGACCTCCTGTAGCGTCGTGCCGTCCCCCACCCGTCCAATGACGTAGGCGGTGCCATCAAGGACCACCGGCGTCGAACGACCGATAAAATCGGCCTTCCAGGCCAGGTTCTCGCCACCGGGATCCCAGGTGGAAACCAGTCCGTTTTCGGCCGAAACGCCGTTGTAGTTCGGCCCCCGCCAGGTTAGCCATTCACCGGCCATCAGCGGCACGCCGACCGTCACCAGTAAACAGAACACAACGAGCGAAGTTGTCCTTCGTGTCATCTGATTCCCTCTTTATTCGTAGGACTCTCCGAGTCCGCAATGCAGGTTACGCCGCCACCCGGGCTACATGCGATCGCTTGCTGTAAAAAATCGTAAATATAAAGGGAAATAGGAGCAGATTGCGTGTTTCCGCCAGCGACCTAGATTCATCCGTGGGCTACGGGGTCAGACCCGGGCCCGTAGGGGTGACAGACGGAGAGGCAAGGTCGGTGAACGCCATCAAGGGTTCGTCATGGCGGAGGCTTGTCATCGGTGGTGTTCTGCTGCTGGCGGGGATCCTCGTCCCGGGCATTCACGCAGCACCGGTACTGACCTCCATCACGATCGATGGAAACATGTCGGACTGGTCGTCCGTCCTGGCAAACCCCTCCCAGGTGAGCCTCGACGGGCCGGCAGGCACCAATCCCGACCTCGACGCCCCGATACAGAGCACGGGACGGGACCTGTCGGCGTTCGCATGGACCTACGACTCCAGCTACTTCTACATGTACGTGCGTAGGGTCGGAAGCTCGAAGAACCGCCAGGAGTTCTGGTTCTACCTCGATCTTAACGGCGATCAATTGATGCAATCCGGCGAGAAGGTGTTCCATGTCTCGTGGTGGGGCAAGAACCGTAAGACCGTCAGCGAGATCCACAACTACGTGGCAGTCGCCGGTGCGGGCGATCCGCTGGTCGGTGGTGGAGGAATGGCGGACGGCTACACGATGCCGGGATCAATCACCCTCGTGAGCTCGATCGAAACGCTTTACGGCGGAACCAGTTCCGGCATGGAGATGGAGTCCCGAGTCTCATGGAGCACGCTCGGTGTTCCGGCACCGATGCCGTTCTATTTTCACGTTTCGACGTCGAACGGCGCCAACATCCCGACGCAGATCGATGACAACCTCGGTGGGCCAGGGGGAACGATCGGCTCGACCTTTACGCCGGGCGTGATGTTCACCCCCGATCGCTCGACGACCGTTACCTCGGGTGGACAGGTAGTGGTCGCACACGTGTTGACCAATACGGGCTCGGGAACCGATACGTTCGAATTGACCGATGCGGATGTCGGCGACTTCTCACCGTCGTTGATCGACTACTTCAACGATCTCGACGGGGACCAGGTTCTCGATGTGGGAGAGCCGGCGCTGACGGATACGGACGGCGATGGCGTGGTCGACAGCGGCCCTCTGGCTGCGTCGTCAACGATCAATCTCCTGGTACGCGTGACCGTACCTGGAGGCCTCGGAGATGGCGACACCAGCACCACGACTCTCACCGCCACCTCGAATCTCACCCCCGGCACCACGGATAACGTCGACATCACGTTGCTCGTCGCGACCCCGCAGGTCACGTTGGTAAAATCGGTGAACCTGGCGACGGCCGCCCCCGGCGATGCTCTGACCTACACCCTGGATTTCGTGAGCAACGGAACGACAACCGCCTACAACGTCGCGATCGTCGACTCGGTTCCGCCGGAGTGCCAATTCGAAACCGGGACCGCGATGGGAACGGGAACGCTGATCGAATTCAGCCACGACGGCGGAACGACGTTCGATGCCGTGGATAACGCACCGGTTACCCATGTCCGCTGGACCGTGGCGGCCCCGCTGGCTCCCGGAGACACCGGATCGGTCTCCTATCAGGCCCGAGTCCAGTAAAAGGGCCGTCATTGGTGGGGCGCTGACGGCCCCCCCTGCCGAGGCCCATATCGGCGCCGGCCTCGATCACCGAGCTTCGCGACTGACCCGTTCGCCGTTGATGATCGTCCCGATGCAATGCGACGTGTACTCGAACGGGTCGCCGTCGTAGAGCGCCAGATCGCCGTCCTTGCCGATCTCGAGGGAGCCGACACGATCGTCGATTCCCAGCAGCTTCGCCGCCCCGAGGGTGATCGCGTGGAGTGCCCGTTCCACTCCGAGTCCGTGACTTGCGGCGACCGCGGCCTCGAACAAAACGACACGGGTCTTCGGCACATAGCTCTCGTAGCCGCTCTGAAGCGCGATGGGAATCCCTTCCCTATCGAGGACCCCGGCTGTTTCCATGCTGAGATTCTCGGCCTCCCCCGCGGCACGCTTCATCGTGGCATGGACGATGACCGGTATCCCACTCTCACGAATCTCATCGATCAGAAGATACGATTCGCCCGCACCGTCAAGAACGAGGCGAAGATTGAACTCCTCGGCGATCCGCATGGCCGTGAGGATGTCTTGATGACGTTGGACCGTGACGAGGAGCGGGAGCTCACCGGTAAGGACGCGACCGAGCGCCGCAAGCCGTAAGTCAACGTCCGGTGTCTCGCCCTCTTCGGCCGACTCTATCTTGTCGAGATAGTGACGAGCCCGCTGCAATTCTGCGCGCAACATCGCGGCGGCCTTGCTTCGCGTTCCCGGAGGTTTGCCTCCGTCGCGAGTGGCTTGCTCTCCCAGTGTGGCGGCGATCATCGCTGCGGGTTTGACGACGGCTTCGTTGACGGTCGCCCCCGCGGTCTTGACGATCATCGTCTGACCCGAGACGAGACTTCCCGGCCCGTGCCCCGTGTGGAGTGTCGTTACGCCGAAACTTCGGACCCAGTCAACGAGAGTCTCTCGCGAGTTGTACGCGTCGATCGCTCGCAACTCGGGTTGGACCGGTTCGGAGGTCTCCAGTTGATCCTGGTCGGTATCCTGATTGAGGTAGCCGGCAAGACCGACCACGGTGTGGGCATCGATCAGCCCGGGAGTGACGACCGCGGCCTCGATCACCTCGACACCGGCGGGAACGGGGGTCGTAGCCGAAGGCCCCACGGCGACGATCTTCCCGTCACGGACAACGACGACGCCATCCTCGATGACCGGCCCGTTCGCTGTATGAAGCCGACCCGCGCGGACCGCGACGTCCCCTGCCATGACCATTGCCGAGCAGACGAGCGTCGCAATGACGACGATGACGCGATGCAACATCACTCCTCCTCCATCCGCTGACAACAGCCGCCGACAGCACGCGGTTGACCGGCCCCGTAGCCGCCGACCGCCCAGAGCCGGTCTTTCTCGTCACTGCGATCGAACCGTAGATCGCCGTCGACCCACGTCTCGAGCACCTTGGTGTAGACGCTAAACGGATCGCCGTCGAGGATGACGAAGTCCGCGTCCTTCCCGACCGTCAGGCTTCCGATCCGATCTCCCAGATCCATCATTTGCGCCGGTGCCAGGGTCAACGCCTCCAACGCCCCTTCGCGGGACATACCACCGCGGACCGCAAGCGCTGCCATCCGCAGGAAGAGTCGCGAGTCCGTAATCCAGTCGTCCGTATGAAACGCCACGGCCGCTCCGGCCTTCTCTAGAACGCCACCGCTCTCATAGCCGATGTGCATGGCCTCCAGCTTCCCGCCGGGGCTATCGACCAGGATCAATGAACTCGGGACCCCCGCCGCCGCGATCTCGTCGGCGACCTTCCAGGCGTCGCTGACGTGGTGTAGGACGACCCGAAAACCGAACTCTTCACGCAGACGCAGGATCGTCATGATGTCGTCGTGTCGATGGGTGTGGTGATGCACCATCCGCGTGCCATCGAGGACCTCCAGCAGAGCTTCCATGGCCAGATCGCGGTCGGGCACCTTCTCGGCATCGTCGCCCGCCGCCTCGAGTTTTCGGCGATAGTCCAGGGCCGCGACGAATTGCTCGCGAACCAGCGCCGCCGATTTGCCGCGTGTACCGGGGAACGGTGGGTCTCGGCGGGAGTTGGTGCCGTTGGCCATCTTCATGCCACCGAGGGGTCGCCCGCCGTCGTCACGCCAGACCCATTCGTCGATCGTGTTGCCCGCTCGATGTTTGACGTAGACGGTCTGCCCACTCATCAAGTGCCCCGAACCGGGCATCACGTTTGCGGTCGTCACTCCACCGGCCAGCGCCCGACGGAAACCGGAATCGCGTACGTTGATGGAGTCGTAGACCGATACGTCGGGTTGGATCGGCGCCGACCTATCGGCCGCCCAACCGCCGCCGACGTGGGAGTGTGTATCGACGAGTCCCGGCATGATGGTCTGGCCGGCGGCGTCAATAATCTGTGCGTCCTTCGGAATGCGGACGCGGTCTCGTGTTCCGACGGCGGTGATGCTTCCCTCGGAGATGACCAGGACGCCATCTTCGATCGGGGGACCGTCAATTGGGATTAGATGAGCCCCGACGAAGGCGATGGCCTCTCGTGCGAGAGCCGGCGTGGCGATAAGACCCGACACGAGCGTGATGGTCACGACAGCGAGTCGGACAAGATTTCGTTTTGATTGCATGAAGGCCCCCATGACTGGAAGCGGAAGTTTACTCTCAAGTGGACCGCTTTGCGATCCACAGGCTGCCTCGATAGACTCCCCCGATGCGTGTTTTCGCGATCACGGTCGGTTTATTGAACCTTTTCCTCGCGTCCGTTTTGCTGGCCGACGAGGGGCCGAATCCTCTTGAACAGGACCTCGGCCGCAACGATCTTCGTGTCTTTTCGGCGGCCACGTTTATTCAAGTTGGCCAATCGCTCGAATCGATCGGCCTGGTCCAGCGTCTCGAACGGCTCGGCTATCTCCGTATCTCCGACCGACCCCAGCGACCGGGAGAGTTCTTCTTCGGGGAGGATCGGTTCTGGATCTATCGCAGGGCCCACCGGCTGGCGGGTCGAGATTACGCCGCATCGCTCCTGGGGTTGACCCTCGCCGACGGTCGCGTGATCGGTGGCGCCGACGTCGACGGCGACATGCGACCGCTGCGCGAATCGGATCGCATCTGGATCGAACCCGAACTTCTGGCGGAGTCCATCACCCAGCGACGGGCCGTCAGGATTCGTGCCGACATCGAAGATCTGCAAACGCACACGTGGAAGGCGCTTCTCGCCATCGAAGACGCACGCTTCCTGGGACACCCCGGGATCGACCCGCGCGCACTCGCTCGGGCCACCCTCGCCAATCTGCGTGACGGAAGTGTCAGTCAGGGTGGCAGCACGCTTACGCAACAGCTGATCAAGAATCGGGACATGCGTCCTCGTCGTACGATCGGACGCAAACTCTCGGAAGCCGCGCGTGCCGTGTGGATCGAATCCCGTTACGGAAAGCGTCAGGTCCTGGAGGCCTATCTCAACCGTGTCTACTACGGTCATATCGATGGTGTGGGCATCTACGGTGTCGGGACGGCAGCCCGGGCTTTCTTCGATCGCGAGGTCGAGGATCTGGATCTGGCCCAGTCCGCGACCCTCGCCGGGATGGTTCAGGCTCCCAATCGCCTCTCCCCCCTGCGGCATCCGGAAGCCACTCGCTCGCGACGGGATCGCGTCCTGGATCGGCTGGAAGAGCTTGGCTGGATGCCAACCGACGACCTGGCGATCGCGCGGGCCGCTCCGTTGGTTCCTTCGCCAGGAAAGCTAACGACGACGAGGGCCCCGGCATTCCTGTCGTGGCTCGCTGAATCGATCCCCGATCGTGCGCGAGAGCGTGTGGACCGTGACCGGGGCATCGTCGTCGAAACACGCCTCGACCCCTTGCTACAACAGCATGCCGAACACGTCGTCGGTGCCGGGCTACGGGACCTACGCCGCCGGCGGCCCGCCCTACGGGACGCCCCCCTGTCGGCGGCGCTCGTCGCGATGGATGCACGCGATGGCGCGGTGTTGGCTTACGTCGGTGGTTCCCCGGATCGATCGGACAACCGTTTCGATCGCGTGCGTCAGGCGCGTCGGCAACCGGGGTCAACGGTCAAGCCGTTCGTCGCGCTCCATGCGTTGGAGTCCTGCGGCGGGCGCCGGCCGTTGACGGCGGCAACCACCGTGCTGGATGGGTCCGTCACGCTGAAGATCGACGACGACGCATGGACGCCGGAGAATTTCGATCGCCGCGACCATGGACCGGTGACCCTACGATCCGCACTCGTCCAGTCACTCAACGTGCCCTGGGTGCGGATCGCACGTCACTGCGGCTGGGAGAAAAACGCTCACATGTTCGCCCGTGTCGGCCTGAGTCTCCCCGATCCCACCCCACCGTCTTTTGTTCTCGGAGCGGTGGAGGTCTCTCCTCTTGAACTGGTCTCTGCGTACTCGGTTTTCTCGACACCGGGAAGACGGGTCGTCCCCCGAGGCTGGCAACGGATCGAACAACCGGACGGGAGCCCGCTCGGCGTTAATCCGACGCGCTCGCACGCGGTCAGTTCGAAGGCTTCCGCCTGGATCGTTCGTGATCTTCTGCTGAATGCGGTGCGCGAAGGCACGGCCCGCAGCGCGCAGATCGAGAACATCGACGTGGCCGCCAAGACCGGCAGCAGCTCCGGGTTGCGAGATGCTTGGCTTGCCGGCAGTAGCGGACACCTCGTCGTCGTCGTCTGGGTCGGGCGCGATGACAGCGGCCCCCTCGGGAGCACGGCATCGCGGACGGCGGCACCCATCTGGAAGGCATTCGTGGAACACGCAACTCGACTGGAGGCGACCGAACCGATCTCGCAGCCCCGCGGCGTGGTCGCGGCCTCGATCGATCGCCGAACCGGTTTACGGGTGGACCCCTCGCGGTCTTCCGCCCGACAGGAGTGGTTTCGACGCGGCTCCGAACCGCCCAAGCAACGGTTCTGGCGTCGTTCGCAATCTCAGACTCCGATCCGCTAACGGCGCCTCGTCCCGATCACGGGGGAGGTGTTCCGCCTGTAACGAATGCGGCGAGAACGATGATGCCGTTCTGCACGGCGTGGGCCAGGATGGGTGCCAGCAGACTATCCGTCTTGATATAGACCCACGCGAATACCAGAGCGACCGCAACATAAGACGGGATGCCGGTAAGGTTGCCGTGGATCAACGCGAAGACCCCGCACGACACGAAGAGCGCTGCCGTTCGATTGATCTGCTGATCCAGATAGCGGAAGACGTACCCGCGAAACAGCAATTCCTCCGCGAACGGGACGAACAGGACGATCCACGGGGCGGCGCTGATCAGAAGCGCCCGATCGCCGAGCAACTTCGCAAGCGCCTCTTGCTCTTTTATCTCGACACCCAGGGCACCCAGCACGAGGCCAAAGACGAGATTGGCACCCACCGCGAGCAAACCACCGAGCAATCCCCATCCGACGATGGGCCCGAGGACGAACGGACGCGTCCGGGTGCGATCGACACGCCAGACGATCATGGCCCCTGCAATAAGACTGAAGACCAAGACCTGAACGGTCATCACTTCGCGGAACTTCCCAACGATCAACCCCTCGACGTCGCTCGGTTCCATCGGGAAATTCAATGTACCGTCAAGGAATAGCCAAGGAAGTACGACGAAGACGGGAGCCAGCACAGCGACGAAACAGACTGCCAGAACCTCTATTAAAGCGACCCAACGCTGACCTCGCGCCGGGTCTCGACTGGGAACGGTAAAGCTGGCTTCCATGTGGGGTATAGTAACAAGATGATCGAGTCAGGGTCGGTACGCACGCGCTACCGCCGCCTCGGACCGCTCGGTGTCGGCGGTTCGGCCCGAGTCTGGCTTGTCGAAGATCGCCATCGCCCCGGTTCGAGACTGGCATTCAAGGAGGCGCTCCCGGACGGCGACTCCTATCGCGATCTTCGGCGTGAATACGTACTCCAGCGTCGTCTGCGTCATCCCGGCATCGTGGAGTTGTTCGACTTCGTCGAGGCCGAGGGTGAACGGGGTCCCGGTTTCACGATGGAGTACATCGACGGCCTTTCCCTACGGCAGTCCCTGGATGACGATGGCATCGAGAACTTCGGTCGGTTGGCATCCGAAGCGCTCTCGACGCTTGCGTTCCTGCACGAGAGTGGGCTGTTTCATCGGGATCTGAATCCGGCCAACCTGATCGTTCGGCGATTCCCGCGCCTCGATTCACGGGTTGCGTTGTTCGACCTCGGCCTGGCCGAGGGACGTGATGCACCGTCCCCCGTGGAAGGGCCCGTCGGGGTTCTACCGTTCATCGCCCCCGAGATCTTCGATGGCTCCCCGGCAGATCGGGCCAGCGACCTGTACTCGCTGGGCGCTGTCCTCCACGACGCGGTGTACGGGCAGCCGCCATACCTCGTCGCACAGGACGGCCTCCCGTCGACCATCGATCGTATCCGTAAAGGCATTCGGGATCCCCCGCCGATCGACCGACCGCTTCAGCCGTCGATCGGTCGTTGGCTCGAGTCCTTGCTGGAGACCCATCCGTCGTCGCGTCCCGGCGACGCAAGCGAGGCCCTCGCCGGGTTGTGCGAGGCCATCGGTGAGACGTTGCGCTCCGGGCGTCGAAGTTTGCGGCTTGCTCGGCTCTTTTCGGATCCGGTCGCTGCTCGGGACGATGAGTTCGACAGACTCGTCCGGCAACTCGAGAGGAGCGACGGCCCTCGCCTGGTCTGGATTCGCGGGCCCGAGGGGTTCGGTAAGACTCGCCTCTTGCAGTGCTTGAAGACCGAGGCGATTCGTCGGGAGTGGATCGTCGGCGAAGGGCCCGCCGAATGGGACCCGCAGTGGAGTACGGGGGATCTCACCGAACGAGTCGAACGACTGCGATCGCGTGCCCGGGAGTTTCCGTTACTCTGCCTCCTGGATGACGCCGAGACGGCTGAGGAAGATTGCATCCGACTTCTCGACCGCGTTTGCCGAGAGGACGAGGGTTCACCCGTGAGGATCGTAGCGGCGGTCGACCCTTCGGTCGTGGAGCGTCCGCTCCTGAAGCGGTTGCTAAACGATGCCGCGACGGTTACGACGATCGACGCGATCCGCCTCACCCCGTTGGATGACGAACAGGTACGACGACTCGTTGAACGCTGCACCGGAAGTGAGGAGACGTCCAGTGCACGGGTTCGATGGATCCAACGAGTATCGGCAGGACGACCCGCGTCCGTCGCGACCCTCCTGATCGACCAATCCTGGCAACAAGCCGACGACGATCGAGCGGAGCCGCATCTCGATAGCACCGACGACATCGCAGGCGCCTGTGCCACGGCGAGCCAGGCGGCCGAACATGCCTTGAATACCGGTGACCCCGACGAGGCCGTGCGGTTCCTTCGCTTCGCCCTCGAGCGAACGGGTCGGGATCGAATCAAGCGCTATGCGTTACGGACGCGCCAGGCGGCGGCGCTCGCGGCTTGTGGGCGACAGTTGGCGGCAGCCCGCGCGTGGGGCGCAGCGACGCTCCTGGCACCGACACCCGAATCGGCGCTAGAGGCCCGTCTGGGTCAGGCACGGGCGCTTGTCTATGCCGGGCGGTTTCGTCACGCGGAGCGGTTGGCACGGCTGGTCGAGACGTCACCCCACGCGGAGAGTCAAGGATCGATGCTTGGATCGGCGCGACTGGTCCGCGGAATGGTTCTGGGGCGACTCGGCCGCGAGGCGGAGGCGATTCCCCTGCTGCGCGAGGCGCTCGAGCTCTTCGCCAGAGCGTCAGATGATCTTTCGCGCGCGAGGACCTTGCAGGTCCTTGCGGCGTGTCGATCACGTCTCCGCGACGAGGCCGCCGAGAAAGACTTCGAAGCCTCGATCAAGATATTCGACTCCCTCGGCCACGACGAAGACTCTCTCAAGAGCCTCGTGGGATTGGCGGTCTCCCACCAAAGAAAGGGCGACCTCACCCGGGCGACAGAGGTTTTGATCAACGTGCGCCAGCGAGCCGAAGCGTGTCGTTCGGTCGATCTCGTCGAGACGAGCCTCTCGAAACTTTCGGGAGTCGCGTTGGCGGAGGGGCGCCTCGATCGGGCGATCTCATTGGCGGCGCAGAGTCATGACCATGCACGGCACCTGGGAGATCCGAATCGGGCCCTCCTCGCGGACTGTCGTCTCGCGGAGGCCCTGACGGCGTGTGGACAACCGGCCCGTGCCGCCAAGAGACTTCGAGCGGGACTCGCCAGCTCCGGACGTCGGATCGAGCCCGATGTGTTGGACTTCGCACGGCTGCTGCTGGCCCAGGCCCTGACGGAGGGGCAGGAGGCTGAGGACCAGGAGATTCGTGGACTCCTCGAACGTTGTCGAAACGGTTTTGAATCACGCAGACGGCACGAGCCGCTTCTCGCAATCGCCGTGGCGGAGATTGAATGGTCCGGTCAAGTCGGCTCACGTCGTGAATTCAAACGTTCGCTGCGGGAGTTCGAGCAGCGTGTCTCTGCCGGCGCTCGCCCTGCGGATCCGGAGCTCGTCGCACGGGTCGAGCTATCGATTGCGAGGCGTGCACTCGATCAAGGAGACGCCGCCGGTGCCATCGAACATGGATCGCGCGCGGTGAAATTGTTGAGCGACGAGCAGATTTCTGGTCGTCTGGTCGAGGCACACGCCGTGCTTGCCGCGGCGCTGCGGACGGACGGCAACGAGGCTGATGCCGATCATCAACGACAGATTGGAGTGGAGGTACTCGATACCATGACCGATCGAATTGAGGACGACGCTCATCGTCGGAGCTTTGTCCGCCGCTCCCAGTTTGCGGGTCTGACTGCGAATTCGGCGGAGACCGGCGCGGATGCCCGACGATTGCAGGCGCTCTACAAGATGATTCGAGCGCTCAACTCGGAGACCGATCCGGTCTCGCTGCTGGACTCAATCCTCGAGATGGCCGTTCGTGGCGTCCATGCCGAACGCGGTTTCATCCTGCTTCGTGAGTCCGACGGTGAGTTTCACATCCATGCGTCGCAGAACGTCGAAGACGAGACGGTCGAGGATGCCCGCCAACTGAGCCGCTCGCTCGTCGATCGGGCCGGGCTGGGCGAGTCGGTCCTGGCACTCGATACCGACGACGATGTTCAGATTGCTCAACTGAAGAGCGTCAGCCTTTACGGGATCCGCTCACTGATGTGCGTACCGCTTCGATCGCGCGGGTCGCTGATCGGCACGGTCTACCTCGATCGTCGTCGCGGCGGCGCACTCTTCGAGCACGGGGACGTCCGATTCATCGAGGCCTTCGCCGACCACGCCGCCCTGGCCCTCGAGAACGCAAGAGAGCGTGCGGCTCTTGTCGACGAGAATCGACACCTTCGTTCCATCGCCGGACAGCGCTCGACACCCGGGCAGCTCATCGGCGATAGCGAGCCGATGCAACGCGTGTACGAACTTATCGAGAAGGCCGCGGCGAGCGATCTCGCGGTACTGGTGCATGGTGAGAGCGGGACAGGCAAGGAACTGGTCGCGCGCGCACTCCATGCTCAGGGTCATCGGCGCAAACAGATCTTTCTCACGGAGAACTGCGCGGCGATCCCGGAATCGCTGTTGGAGAGCGAGCTGTTTGGTCACGTGAAGGGTGCGTTTACCGGCGCGGATAAGGACCGTCCCGGTCTATTCGAGCAGGCCGATGGTGGCACGCTGTTTCTGGATGAGGTCGGTGATATGTCGCCGGCCATGCAGGCCCGTCTCTTACGTGTCTTGCAGGATGGTGATGTCCGTCGGGTCGGTGCCGACCGGAGTGGCACGGTAGACGTGCGGGTTATCGCCGCAACCCATCGAGATCTGGCAGATGAAGTTCGCGCGGAACGCTTTCGCGAGGATCTGTTCTACCGGCTCAACGTGCTTCAGATCCTGATCCCCCCGCTGAGAGATCGCCCGGGTGACGTGGCGTTGCTGATCGACCATCTCCTCGATCGCATCGCGGGCGAACGTGGTCAACCTCGCCCTGTCATCGACGAGATGGTCCGTCGCCTCCTGATCACCCACCGGTGGCCCGGAAACGTCCGGCAATTGGAAAACACACTCCAACGGCTGGCATTGCTGGCCGGAACCTCTCCCATCCGACTCGAACACCTCAAGGCCGACCCCGGTTTCGCACGGGTCGTGGAGCAGGAGAGCCACGCCGTGGACGCCGACGGCGGCTTCTCGCTGGCCCGTGGGGAGCGGCTGGAATTGCAGCGCGCCCTGTCGGCGGCATCCGGGAACCGGGTCCGGGCGGCCCGACTGCTGGGAGTCTCCCGGGCGACGATCTACCGAAAGATCAAGCAATTCGATCTTTAGTAGTTACATATGCGTAATTCTAGTTTCAGCATTGCCATAATCTCCTGTAGGCATATATTTTCTCGCTAGAGCGGCGTCTGACTCATGAAACCTGCCGCTCGGGAGGGAGATCATGAGAATCGACGCCCCACGTCGCCTCCGCGCCGCCGCCTGCATCGGCGGCCTCCTGCTCCTCGGCGGGGCCATGACCGACACGCTGGCCGCCAAGCCGAGACTCACCGACCTCGTTCTGGAGGACGGCTTGCTCATTGCGTCGGTGAGTCACCTCGGTTCAGGGGTCGTCTCGGGCCGCCTGGTCGTCGAATTCGAGGTCGACGGCAAGCGCTCCCACATCGAGGTGCCCTATCGGGGCGTGGCTGGGCAGAAGATCTTCGTCCAGGCCATGGTCCCGTCGTCCGTGGATCGGATCATCCAGGTCGGCATCATCGTCGATGACGGGGCACCTATCTGACATCGTTCTCAAGAGTTGTCCGAGGAATCATCCAATTCCCCCCGGTATTCCTCGGATTCAAAGGCGTTCGCGGGCTCGCCCCACGAACGCCTCTTTTTTTGCGGGCAATGCGGTTCATCGGATACATTGACGCGCACGCGTTGGCATCGAGAGAACCCATTCCCCAGCGGAGCGATAGATGGCGAGTATCAACAGCACACCGGAATTTGTTCGTGACACCTACCGCCGAATCACGGACGCCGTGTCGAAGGTACGAGCTCGTCTCGGGCGGCCCCTCACGCTGACGGAAAAGGTGATGCTCGGCCATCTTGATAACGTCGACGACGCGGATCTTCGACCGGGTAAGAGTTATCTCCATCTCCGTCCGGATCGGGTGGCCATGCAGGATGCCACCGCCCAGATGGCCCTCCTGCAGTTTGCCCAGGCCGACATCCCGGAGGCTGCGGTCCCCAGTACCGTCCATTGCGACCACCTGATCCGCGCCTACCAGGGTGCCAACCAGGACATGGCGGTGGCAATCAACGAGAACAACGAGGTCTACACGTTCCTCCAGAGCGCATCGGCGCGCTTCGGACTTGGTTTCTGGAAGGCCGGGGCAGGGATCATCCACCAGGTCGTCCTCGAGAACTACGCGTTTCCCGGCGGCATGATGCTGGGAACCGACTCCCACACCCCGAATGCCGGTGGCCTCGGGATGTTTGCCTCTGGAGTCGGCGGGGCCGATGCCGTCGACGTGATGGCCGGGCTGCCGTGGGAGGTCAAGTACCCCACATTGATCGGTGTTCGTCTAACGGGCACGCTCGACGGCTGGTCGGCACCGAAGGACGTGATCCTCAAACTGGCAGGAATCCTGACCGTCAAGGGCGGCACCAATGCCGTGGTCGAGTACTTCGGTCCCGGCGCCGACTCGATCTCTTGTACCGGCAAGGGAACCATCACCAACATGGGGGCAGAGATCGGAGCCACCACGTCGATCTTCCCCTACGACGACAACATGCGTCGTTACTTGAAGGGAACGAACCGTGAAGCGTTAGCCGAGTTGGCCGATGAGAACATCGGCTTCCTCCGCGCCGACGACGAGGTACTCGCCGCCCCGGAAAAATTCTATGATCGCGTTGTCGAGATCGATCTCTCGACACTCGAGCCTCACCTGGTCGGACCGCACACGCCGGATCTCTCCCGACCGGTGTCCGACATGGCGAATCAGGTCCAGGAGCATGGCTATCCTGACGATGTCTCCGTCGCCCTGATCGGGTCCTGCACGAACTCTTCGTACGAAGATATTGGGCGGGTTGTGGATGTCGTCGAACAGGCGAAGGCCCACGGCCTGAAGAAGGCCCGCGTCCCCTTCATGGTTTCTCCCGGCTCGGAACAGATCCGCGCCACCATCGAGCGGGACGGTCAGATGGAGACCCTCCAGGATTTCGGCGCCACGGTGCTCGCCAACGCCTGTGGACCGTGTATCGGGCAGTGGCAGCGTGACGAGATCAAGCCGGGTGTCCAGAACTCGATCGTGACGTCGTTCAACCGCAACTTCCCGCGACGAAACGACGGGAGTCCGGATACGCTGGCGTTCATCGGAAGTCCGGAGATCGTCGCCGCCTACGCCATCTCCGGGAAGTTGTCCTTCGATCCACAGGACGATTCGCTCCCCGACGGCGACGGTGGATCCTGGCAATTCAGTCCACCGGCTCAGGCGCCGGACCTACCGGAATCGGGCTTCGTGGCCGACGACGATGGCTACGTCGCGCCGCCGACTGACGGCCGGGACGCCTCGATCGACATCGCCCCCGACAGCCAGCGTCTCCAATTGCTGGCGCCGTTCGCCCCGTGGGACGGTAAGGACTTCGCTCGGCTCCCGCTGCTCTTCAAGGCCCGCGGAAAATGTACGACCGATCACATCTCTCCCGCCGGGCCGTGGCTCCGCTTTCGGGGGCATCTGGACAACATCTCGGACAACATGTTGAGCGGGGCGATCAACGCCTTCACCGGCGACCCGGGGACGACCCGAAACCAGAACGACGGGAACGTCGACAAGGTGTCGGCGGTGGCCCGGAACTACAAGAGCAACGGGACTCGCTGGATCGTCGTGGGCGACGAGAACTACGGTGAGGGATCCAGTCGAGAACATGCGGCCATGTCCCCCCGATTACTCGGTGCGGCCGCGGTCATCGTTCGATCGTTCGCCCGCATTCACGAGACCAATCTGAAGAAGCAGGGAGTGCTACCGCTGACGTTCGTGAATGTCGCGGATTACGATCGGGTTCAGGAGTCTGATCGAATCAGCGTGACGGGACTCGAAGCGCTGGCACCGGGGAAAAACCTCACGTTGACGCTCCATCATGCGGACGACAGCCAGGATGAGGTCGAGGTCGCGCACACATTGAACCCTGAGCAGATCGAGTGGTTTCGCGCGGGGTCAGCCCTGAACCGGCTGAAGCAACAGAGAGGCTAGCGCGGGATCGGGTCCGGTCCTTCGACGATACCGACAATGACCTCGGAGTAGGGCATCCCCAGGTCCCAGTGAACCTGGATCGTCGAACGTGCGGGGACCGAGATCGGGACGTAGCGACGCGACTTGGAGCCGGAGATCGTGTGGATCTCGATAAACAGGACGGCATCACGTCTGAAGTCAGTGGTGTTGGACACCATGACGACAACGGACCCTCCCATACTGTGGGTGACCGATACCTGGAGACCGTCATCCGCCGAAGAGACCATCGCCTGGGTTGCCGACGAACCGGGACCCAGCACGCATGCCAGCAACAGAACGATCAGGGCACCGCATCGAACCCAATGCGTGCGCATCACAACTCTCCCTTCCCCTACGTGCAGTTGAATACTTCGACGGTAGAGAGTCGTCAAGCAAGATTTAAATTATAGAATTATAGAAAGTAGGCGAAAGCCGGAGATTCAGTGAATTGGGTCCGGTCCTTCGGTGCCAGGCAGAGCCGGATCGGACTGAGCGAGGATGCTTTCACATCCGGCTGAAGTGACGCAAGCGTCACCGCCCCCATCGCCGGGGCCCGGGGTACCGACCGCGTAGCCGTCGATAGCAACCACCAGCAGCGTCAGATCGGAACCGGCAAACTGAAAATCGACGGTCGCTGTCTGATGAGCCGCCACGTACGTCCATTGCGAGAACGGAACGATCAATCCAGACACTCTCATACTGCCGCTGACATGAGCCACGGCGCCCTGACCGGAGTCGTTGGCGACGACCGTCACAAGGTGGCTGCCGACGATCTGCACGCTTTGGAATCGCAGACCTTCGCTGGCAGCCGACGTGCTCACGTAGGCCGACAGACACGACGCGACCACGACGCAGACGAGAGCTATCCGGGCCATTCGACAGCAGACCATTCTCAACTCCGATGCTAGACGGCCAAAATTATAACGCGACCGGTCCCAGGAACCAAGGGGGACGATCGATCAGCCCTCAAGCCCGAATTTCTTGATTTTTCTGAAGATTGTGGCGCGTGAGATCCCCAGGCGACGGGCCGCCAGGGTCTTGTTTCCGTCACAAGCGGCCAGGGCCGCGTCGATCTGCTGCCGTTCGTTGTCGTGAAGCGAGAGCGGACCCGGCGATTCCTGCGGCCCGGAAACGCGCTTCGCGTCGTCCTTTTCGTGCCCGGCGAGGAACGGATCTTGCGCGACGTGCTGCTGCGTGATCGGTCCCGGCGACGCGACCAGAACCAGTCGTTGGATCACACTCTGGAGTTCCCGAACATTGCCTGGCCACTGACAACGCTCGAGGTAGTCCATCGCCGCGGTCTCGATTCGCAGCGGATTCTCCTGACGTTCCCGGGCCGCCCGCGTCAGGAAATGATCCACCAGCAACGGGACATCCCCCAGCCGATCGCGCAGCGGTGCGAGGTCGATGGGTAGCACCAGCAACCTGTAGAGGAGGTCTTCGCGGAAACGTCCTTCGGCAACCTCCGTCGTCAAGTTTCGATGGGTCGCCGCGATCACACGAACATCGACAGACAACGTCTGGTTGCCGCCGACCGGCCGGACCTCGCCCTCCTGCAGGACACGGAGGAGACGCGCCTGCATCGACAACGGCATGTCACCGATCTCGTCGAGGAATAACGTCCCACCGTCCGCTTGCGCGAACAACCCGTCACGATCTCGATCCGCTCCGGTGAACGCACCCTTCACATGGCCGAACAGCTCGCTTTCCAGGAGCGACTCTGCGATCGAGGCGCAGTTCTCGGACACGAACGCCCGTCGACTCCGCAGACTCGTCTGGTGGATCGCGTGAGCCACCAGTTCCTTGCCGGTCCCACTCTCCCCCTGCACCAACACCGGCAACGACGTCTCCGCCACCCGCTCGATCCAACTGTAGGTTCGTTGCATCGGGGCCGATCGTCCGACGAGATCGCAGAACCCATCCCGCTCCCCGATCGCACTCCGCAAACGCTGGTTTTCCCGCTCCAACCGTCGACGGCTATGGGCATTCTGCAGCGCGAGAGCCGCATGATCCGCAAACGCCTCGAGGAACTGAAGATCCTCGGGCACAAACACGACCCCAGCCACCTGACTGTCGAGATAGACCGCGCCGATGATCGTTCCTCGCGTCCGCAGCGGCACACAGAGAACCGAACGGATCCCGTAGAGACTGACACTGCGCAGATCGCGCAGCCGCTCGTCACTACCGGTATCCATGGCCAGCACCGCCTTACCCGTCGCCGTCTGCAACACGACGTTGCGAGAGAAACGAGCGGCATCCTCGATCGTCTCCTTCTCGAGATTCCTCGCCAGACGAACTCTGTACTCCCCCGTCGCCTCGTCCCGCAGCAGAATCATGCCGCGATCGGCATTGACGACCGAGAGCGCCATATCCAGCGTCGACTCCAGCATCCACTCCGGCTCTTGCTCGGAGTTGAGTTGGCGGATCATCTCGTAGACGGCGAGCAGTCGCTCTTCGCCGGCTTCCTGGGTCCGCTCTTCGTGCAAAACGCGGTAGGCAGGCTGTCCAAGAAAATCGGCGCGCAGGTCGTCATCCTTGATGCGGTCGGCGACGATCTGTAACGATTTCTTGCCGGCCACGCGGGCTTCTTCCGCTTCGGCATCGCGGTCGAGCTCGGTGAGAATCTCGCAGCGCAGGACCTGGGCGCTGGCGGCGATGCCGTGCAGCTCTTCGTTGTTGGCTTCCTGTAGGGCGGTGTCTGCTTGCTCGAGGGCTTCGTTGAGGGATTGTTTGTGCTTGAAGTACTCGCATCGTAGAAGGCAAATCCTTGCGAATTCGGTACGGACGAAACCAAGTTTGGCGCCCTCGTCAACGCCGTTGCAGAAACGTTCATATACGTCGTCTAAGTCGGGACAGGACGTATAGATCGAGAGTTTAAGTTGAGACGACTCTAGATGACGTTGGTTGCGAGGGCTGAAGTCTGCATCGTACTCGGTTGGGCGGGCGGCTCGACGAATGCGCTCCGTCACCGATCGCTCTAATGGGACGGCGGCGTTCAACCAATGGTCTAGCTGGGCGGATTCTCCAAGGCGGTCTCCCGTCCGCTGTGCCTCCTTGAGTTCGCGTTCCGAACGAGGGATAACCTCCGTGTGTCGACCCAGCAAGTTAAGAATCTCGAGCGCGCGCCCCTCGGCTTGATCGAGGACCATTCCAAGTCTCGCCTGAATTCGCAACAGCTCTTGAACAGACAGAAGAGCGTTCTCGTAGTCTTCGTCAAGGGTCATGTCAACGCACTCGCGGTCAAGGACCCAGGCGAATCTCGACATGAGTCGCTGCCCTTCAGCGAGATCCCTCGCCTTCGCCAGATAGGCTCTCCGTTTCAACTTACCCGTCGCGTGATTGTTGAAATCCGCGAGTGTGATCAACGAATTGACGACCTGACGATGATCTGAACAATTCTCGGCAAGTTCGAGCCCAACCTCGCACCAGCGGATAGCGTCAGAGAGTGGACCGTTGATCTTGAGACAGGTCGCCAGCAAATGGGCCGATATGGTTGCCCCTTCATCGTCGCCAACCCGTGAACAAGCGGCGTAGGCGCTCTCGAGAAGCGGTTCTGCCGGCCTCAGGTCTCCTCCGCTGACCATCGCCATCCCACTTACGATCTGGCCGTGAGCCGTCTCAAGTTCCCAATCGAAAGCCGTGCCGACACGGATCGCTTTCTCTGCAAGTCTGGCGGCGTGATCGCTCTTCTGCAGCCGCGCTAGAATCTCAGCACGGCGCAGTTCGATGCTCAATCTCTCTCGGATGTCGTCACAACCCCTCAGGCCCGCTGTATAGCTCCGAAGAGCAGGAAGATAGTCTTCGTCTGCGAACCGAACGGCTCCGAGTTCCAGTCGTGCCGCACCCCACTCCACGGATCTTGGGTCTGTGTTTCTCAGAAGCTCCTCGGTAGCCTGGACTGCCAGACGACGATCATTGCTGTGACGCGCGTTGTCCGCGACTGCGATCGCTATCTCCCGCGCACGATCGGGCCGGCCTGCTTTTCTCCAGACAGTTGCCAGACTCAGGCCACCTAGATCCCCTCGCCCGGACTGCTCGATCCACTCTGCGGTTTCCCGATGCATCGGTCGGATTTGCGCTGGGTCGATAGCCGAGAGTATCGCGGTCTGCACCCATCTCGACGCAACCCGCACGCGGTCTCCGTCCAGACTCACGAGACCCGACCTGGTCAGTTCGTTGGTGACTTGCCGTAGTAACACGTCCTCCATGCCGGTTAGCGCAGCCCACTCTCCGAGTCGAACGGAACCTGGTACAACGGCGAGCCGTTCGACTGCCGCTCGCGCGTCGATTGCCAACTCATCGATCCGCGCTACGAAGGTCGCAGTGAGTTCGGGAAGCGCCTCACCGGGCTGATGATTCTCCCAACGTTGTTCACTGACCAGCAGCCCAAGGATTGCTGGCTGCCCCCCTGACTGCTCCAACAGCCACGCCGCTCGTTCCTCACTGACCAACACGTCAGGTTCGGCTCGACGTGCGAGGGCAACACACCCGCCTCGATCGAACGGACCAAGTCGATGACAGCGAATTCTCGAGGAACCCCGGTCATCACGGAGGATCGTTTGCAATCCAGGGTGTATCGCCTCTTGCTCCCGAACTGCTGCCGCAATGGCAAGTGAGTCATCTCCACCGAGGCGAGCGCGCTCGCAGAACCAGTCCTGTACGGCCTTCGGAGCTGTCTCCAAGGTGTCGATAATCGCCAGGCGATGATCGGAGCTGTCGCCGAGGATCAAGTCGTCTTCGTCACGGATGTCTACAACATGCAGCCCGCGACTAACCGCTTCCGCCCGCGCCCAGTCGAGAAGTCGGCTCTTTCCGCTAGCCACGTCGCCTGCCAGCAGAACTACGTTTGGCCCTGTCTCAGCATTTATTAACTCGCCAAGACACTCGATCGCTGAGTCGACAGCGATCGGTGACCCCGATTCGATCCGCGCACGACGTGTGGCTGGTGTCTCGTTGGGAATCAAGCGGTTGGTCGCTTCCCCGAGACGCGCGATCAACTGGTCACAACGCGATTGCCGTCGCGTCACGTCGGGATGCAGCATGGACTCAATCAGCCCGTGCATCCGCGCCGCAAGTGGGCTCGAGTCTGAGGGACAACCCTGAAGTCCAGCTCGTGATTCTTCCAAATAGCGTGTCAGGTTTCCATCTATCCAGGCAAACGGCAACCGTCCGTGAAGGGCCTGATAGAACACCACGCCCAATGAGTAAATGTCGCTTTCCCTTGAAGGGGCTTTGCCTTCGAACAGCTCGGGAGCCATATACGGAACCGTTCCGGCCCCGACCTGATCAGACGGGTCGGTGCGTTCGAGCGCCAGTCCGAAATCGAGATAGACCACTCGGTGCCCCACAACCGGGTTCTTCCGAATCATCAAGTTGGCAGGCTTGATATCGCGATGGATGAAACCGAAGTCATGAAGGAATGACAGGGCCCTCAAGCACTCTGCTGCGAGCCCGTCGAATTCCTCATGCGGCCGTTCCCGGAACGCGTCGACAAAGTTCTCCCCTTCGACGAATTCCATTTCGTAGCTAGAAGGCTGATTGCCGCGGGCGGGGTGGAATCGGTGAACTTGGATCAGTCCTGGATGGCGAAGGCCAGCGAGGGTGGCGAATTCGGCCCGAAGTCGTTCAACCTCCTCGGGAGATTCGTCTATCAGTTCCTTGATCGCTCGTGGGTGAGGCTGCGACACATTCGGAGGTAGAAACCAGACACGACCACTGGCGCCTTGGGCGATCAGGCGCCGTCCTGCCTTCTTGGGTGGTTCGTGGGATGAAGCCATCCGACGAAATATACAATCAATGTCTCAATATGAGACGAATTCCGCTCTGATCGGTTGAGCCCCTACCAGGGATTCATGTCCTCGATCGCTCCTGCGAGGATCACCGTATCCACCACACCGGAAAAGCTGACCATCGCATCCGAATCCGAGTACGGAGACACTTTCAGAGCCACAACCCGGCTCTCGACGTATTTGCCCTGAACCAGGGCCACGACCTCAACCGAGGCCATCCGGGTCACGGACGATTCGTTGATGACCTGGACCACAACCTCATTGGATTCGACGTCACAAGTGCCCACTTCCAGGCCTTTACCGTCGTCTCCAGCCACGGTTCCAACGCCCAACAGGGGCGCCAATGCCAGCAAAAGGGCCAGGAGGCCGTACCGTCCGAGTCTCATTCGATGGTCATTCATTGCCCTACCCCGTATTTGCGTGTATCCGAAGGAAGTGTCTTCGCTATGTTTCATGTAGTAAATGTAGATAGATAATTTCTTATAGGAATAGTTATTTTAGTAATCCGGCAGAGGTAATTTCGGCCTCGATCCGGAATCCCTCGGCAACCCCGGAATACCCGGACGGAATAGCCAGACAGGCGTCGGCAACGTCGGGAAACGGCTGCTACACTGGCTATTCCCACGACTTTCAGTCGACGAAAACGAACCAGCAATGAGGATTTGAGCGATGGCGAACCAGCCTGACCGACCCGTATTTCGTGTTCTCGTGGCCGACGCGATCTCTCCTCTGGGCGTCGAAGCCCTGGAGCAGTCCCCTGGCTTCGAGGTCACCGTTCGTACCGGGATGAGTCCGGAGGAGTTCAGGGAGGCGTTGAAAGGCCAGGACGGCCTGATCGTGCGCTCTGCCACCCGACCCGACGCCACCGCCATCGAGGCGGCGGATCGGCTGAAGGTGATCGGCCGTGCCGGTAGCGGTGTCGACAACATCGACCTCGAGGCCGCGACACGCGCAGGCATCGTCGTGATGAATACCCCCGGCGGGAACTCGGTGGCCGCTGCCGAGCTGACGGTCGCTCACCTGTTGGCGATGGCCCGCAACGTCGTGCCGTCGAACGCCGATCTGCGTGCCGGGAAGTGGGAGCGAAAGAAGTACATGGGCCAGGAGGTCGCCGGAAAGACCCTGGGCCTCGTCGGCCTGGGTCGGATCGGTCGAGAGGTGGCTCGTATCGCGAAGGGGCTCCGAATGGAGGTCATCGGTTACGACCCGTACGTCTCTGCCGAACACGGGGAGACCCTCGGCATCGAGGTCCTCTCCCTGGAAGATGTGTTGGCCCGTGCCGACGTCGTATCGCTACACGTTCCGAAGAACAAAGATACCCATCACCTGATCAACGCGAAGTCGATCGCAACGATGAAGAAGGGTGCGCTTCTGATCAACTGTGCTCGTGGCGGTCTGATAGACGAATCCGCACTCCTCGACGCATTGGACTCCGGACATATCGGGGGCGCCGCCGTTGACGTCTACGAGACGGAACCGCCGACGGACTTCCGATTGGTGGAACACCCGCGCGTGGTCGCGACCCCGCACCTGGGTGCATCAACTCGCGAGGCGCAGGTCCGAGTCGGAGTCGAGATTGCCGAGAAGGTGCGCGACTACCTCGTCGAGGGCGTCATCCTCGATGCGGTGAACCTCCCGTCGATGGATCGTGAGACATCCAAGAAGACCGCGCCGGCGATGGAGCTGGCGGAACGATCCGCTCGCTTCCTGGCCCAGGTCGCCGACGGCGGTATCCAGCGCATCGAATTGCAGACGTTCGGGGAACTCGCCGAGCTGACTCTCAAGCCCCTCGTGGTGTCGGCGGTGCGGGGTCTTCTGACACCGATCCTCACTACGCCGGTCTCGTTGGTCAATGCACTGCCGCTGGCCGCCGAACGCGGGATCACGATCGAGGAGAGTCGCAGCAGCGAACCGACGACCCGTGCCGGACTGCTCCGGCTCACGCTCCATACCGATCGGGGCTCCATTGCGCTGGCAGGAACGCTGACCTCACCCGACGCGGCTCCACGGCTCGTCGAGATCGACGGTGTCCCGATCGAGGCCAATCCGGAAGGCCATCTGCTCTACGTTCGGAATCAGGATCGCCCGGGTGTATTCGGACAGATCGCGATGATCCTCGGCCGCAACGACGTGAACATCGGTGGCATCCAACTTGGACGGGGTGGCGACCGAAGGGGCGCGGTCGCAATCCTGCAGGTGGACTCGCCGATACCGACCGCCGCGCTCGAGGAGATCCAGGCCGTCGAGGAGATTCGTACGGCGATGCCGGTAACCGTCTAGCCCGACTCGTTTCCAACCTTGTTCAGGTGGACGACTCGCTGCGGGAACGGGATTTCGATCCCGGCGGTTCCCAGGGCCTTGTAGATCGCGGTGTTTAACTCGTCGATGGTCCGTCCGCGTTGAACGGGTTCCGCGATCCAGCACTGCACGCGGAAGATCAGGGCCGAGTCCCCCATCTGCTCGAAGCGTACGCCGGGTTCCGGATCCTTCAGAACGAGTGGGACGGTACGGGCCGTCTCTTCGAGAAGGCTCCGAACACGATCGATATCGCTACCGTACGCGACGCCGACGTTCGTGCGGATGCGGAGCTTGGGCCAACGTCCTCCGGTCTCGTTGACGATCTTCGAATTGGCGATCGTGGCGTTCGGGATCGTCACCTCGATATCGTCTCGGGTCAGGATGCGCGTACTTCGCAAGCCGATCGAGGTCACCATTCCCCGCTCGCCTCCGTCGAGATTGATAAAATCGCCGATCTTGTACGGCGCATCCACGATGACGGACAGGCCGCCGAACAGGTTACCCAGGGTGTCCTTGGCGGCAAAACCGATGGCGATCCCGGCGATGCCCGCGGACGCAAGCCACGGACCGAGGTTGAGCTGCCAGATCTTCAACAGGAACAAGATCGCCCCCGCCATCAGGAAGAGTCTCGCGACGTTGTGGAACAACGGGATCGTGCGTGGCTCGAGCCAGCGGGACCGTGTGCTGTCGGCTGCGCTGGGAGAGAAGACATGGCCGACGATCTTCAGCGCCGCAGAGATCCAGATCACCACGACGGCGGTCTGCAGCCCCCTCCGGACAATGACGTCCAGCTGAGCGTAGTCGTGAAGAAGACTGCTGGCGATCCAGATGCCCCAGAAGATCACCGAGATGAAAATCGGACGATGAAGCAGGCCGACGATGCGATCGTCAAGATCCGTACGGGTCTTGCGAGTGATCCGCTGGATCACGCCGCAGATGAATAGATCGATGAGCCAGGCCAGAAGCACCGCCCCCAGAAGGGTCAGCGACGCCTGCACCCAGGGACGTTCCAGCCAAGGCCTCAGTAGATCGATGGTTTCCTGCACGACGGCTCCCTCCAGGGGCCCATCATACTGGAGTGTCGCTATCGATTTGGAGTTCCGTTCCCACGATCGAGACGGACGACCCGATTGACGCCGCCGACGTCGAACGATTCCGCCTGACCGTCCAGCCAGCGGATCGTCACGTCCTCGACGTGATCGTGACTTCCCAGTCCCAGATGGACCCGCGGGTCGTTGGAGGAACAGTAGCTGCCGTCGCGTCTTACGGTGCGATAGATCCGACGATCGCCCAGGGACAGGGTAATCGTGGCACCCAGGGCGTATCGACCCGCGTCACGAACTTCGAACGATACCCAGTTACCTCGAGAACCCCGGACGTTCTTGAACAGATGGATCGGGCCGTCACGATTAACGACGACGACGTCGACTCCGCCGTCGCCGTCTACATCCCCGAACGCGGCCGCCCTGCCGGTCGCCACGACGGGTTCGGGGGTGCCTCCGATCGGATCGACCAGCTCGAACCGCCCGCCGGGCAATCCGCGCCAGAGTGCGTTGGGTTCCGCGTAGGGGTCCCCATCACGGATCGTCGATGAGATGACCTTGCCGGTGGACTGGAACAGGTCGGGAAGGCCGTCGTTGTCGAAGTCTTCAAAGCCGACGCCGAATCGAGTGAAGCGACGGCTATCGGCCGACAATCCGGCCTCACCCGTCGCGTCCATGAGGAACAACCCCTCGTTGCGAAACAACGAGTCCGGTTGGGCCTCCATGTTGACCACCAGAAAGTCCGGGTCCAGGTCCTCGTCAAGATCGGTCACCGCGATTCCCATGCCCGCCCGGGCGGTCCCATGTTCGTCGAGCGCGCAACCACGGATGAGGGCCTCATCCAGGAACGTCCCGTCCGCCTGTCCGATCCAGAGTTGGTTCGCCATCGAATCGTTGGCGACCAATATATCCGTCAGACCGTCTCCATCGAAGTCGTCAGGGAGCACGCCCATGCCACTCCCGTAGACGACGCCGAGACCCACCGCCTGGCTAACATCCAGAAACGTGCCGTCGCCGCGATTGCGATAGAGCTGGTCGGCGGCCGGTGTTCGGTAATGGGTCGGGTGACAGTAGTCGATCTGCCCTGCCGGGTTGTAGCACTCCTCCTCGCTGCGTTGTGACCAACGAATGTAGTTGGCCACGTAGAGGTCGAGATGACCGTCCCGATCGTAGTCCACGAAGCTGGCACTCGTGCTCCAGCTCTCTCCGCCTACGCCGGACTCGTCGGTGACGTCGATGAAACTCCAGTTCCCGTCGTTTCGAAAGAGTCGATTGCGCCTGAGGTTGGTGACATACAGATCGACATCGCCGTCGTTGTCATAGTCGCCTGCCGCGACCCCCATGCCGTACCCGGGGTCCTCGACGCCAGCCGACGGACGGGAAGTGAAGCGCCCCGAGCCGTCGTTCTCATAGAGGACATTCGCGACGTCAGGGCTCGGACCCGCTCGAAGGTCGCCGCCCTGAATGACGTAGAGGTCGAGATCGCCATCGTTGTCTACGTCGACGAGTGCGACTCCCCCACTCATGATCTCGGGAAAGAGTGGCCGGCCGTCAAAGCCGCTTGCGTGTCGAAACCCGAGTCCGGACTCCGACGCCGTCTCGTGAAACCAGATCCTGGGATCCGAGGAGGGGCTCGGCGAATCGTCCGTCGCGTCGCCCCCACATCCCAGAACGAAGACAAGACAGACGAGGAGGGTCCACCCAGAGGAGACCGGTTGCAATCTCGTCAAGGCGTCGCATCGCTCGAACGCCAGTACTCGATGTCGCGACCGAACTGTCCGACAAGAGGATGGCTGGCATCCAACGATCTTGCACTTGCCAGCGCCGTCTCGGCGTCGTCGAACCGGCCGGCTTTCGTCAGAGCCTGACTCAATGAGAGCCAACCGAGGATCTCCTCACGGTCTCGGCGGGTCGACTCCTCGAGATGCTTGATCGCTTCGACGGTATCCCCCAACCGCAAGGCCAACTGGCCGGCGAACAGGCTTGCATGAGATCGATCTCCGAGGGTCGCCGCCCGATCATAGCTGTCGTACGCCGCCTGGAAGTTCTGGGCGCGCATCAAGATGGCACCGAGCCGTTCATGCGCGATCGCGAGCTCCGGATGGAGCTCGATGACACGACGAAGGTGCCGGGCAGCCGGACCGTTCTCTTGTCGGGACTCGTAGTACGTCGCCAGATTCATGTGTAACGGAAAATAGTCGGGGAACCGCTCGACGCCCTGCAGCATCAACTCGAGGGATCGTTCGGTGCGACCGTCCCGACGACAGACGACGGCGAGGTTGTTGATGACGGTCAGGTTATCGGGGTGACTCCGGTGCAGATCCTCGAGGATTGCGATTGCCTCACCGAAATGGCCTTCGTTGGCCAGCCGTTCCGACTTGAGAAGGTCGACGCCGAAGCCTGCCAGAAACTGTGGGCGTGAATCGTTCCACGGATCGATCACCCTTCGGACGGGGATCGCAGCGATGTTGGCCATCGCCTGACGCGCCTCCTCCGCTCGCCCGTCCATCTGGTACGCCCGCGCGAGCGTCTGGACGAGGCCACGGTCGGCCCGATTAGTTCCCAGGAGTGGCTCGAGGAGAGCGATGACGGTGGCCGAGTCCTTTCGGCGAAGCGCCAACCGAGCGATGCCATGCCGAGCGATGCCATCCTCGGAGTCACGTTTCCGCGCCTCACGATAAAGAACTTCGCCCTCATCGAAACGGCCCTGTTGGACAAGGAGATCGGCGTGGAGGACGTAGGCGGGCGCGTAGTCCGGTGCCAGTCGACGGACCGCGCTGTAGGCCTCTCCGGCCTCGTCCAGTTTCCCGCCACGCTCAAGAAGTCGGGCGAGGAAGTGGTGAAGTCGAGCAGCCTCCGGATCGAGTCGCAATGACTCTCGATAGGCTTGCTCTGCCCAATCCATCAGGCCGGCGGCCTCACAGGTCTGCGCCAGGCCCGAGAGCGCATCGACGTCGTCCGGTTGACTCCGAATGCTTGCGGCGAGGGTCTCGATTCGCTCCCGCAACTCGGGTGCGAGCCCCTCGATGTCTGCGGGCGAAGGCGGCTCAAAACCGGTGCCGAAAACCAGTGCGGAGAACAGGAGTCCAAGGACCCCGAAAACGACCCGCCGTCGAATGCATCCGCTCACACTCATCGAGACCTCACGTCAGCTAAACATGCCTCAGGGGCAAGGCTGGAAGTTGGGACGTAATTGCCCGACCCAGTCCTGACCTAGACTACCCTCAAATGCCGGCGATGTCAGGGTCACCAGGTAGAAGACCGGCACTCCCTGCGCCGGGACGTAAGTCGCGCTGAACGGCAAGGCAGTGTCCTCGACGTCACAGAATTGGTCTGCGTAGACCAGTACCGGTCTCTGAGTGTACTGGCCGGAGTTCCGGAGTTTGTTGATTCCGCTGCGGTAGATGTTGTAGTGCGCTCCGGCCGGATAGAGATCCCAGACCAGCGTCTGAGAATCCGTGAACCTCAGATTGAACACTTCGCCACTTGGATACTCGAACGCTCCGACGTCGGCGATGGCCAGCATATCGCCGTCTCCGTCGTACGGGCGGGTGAATCGATCGAGGTCATTGATCGGCGAGACGGCCTGATCGGCAGCGTCGACCAACGGCGACTCTTGACGCAGGCGGTAGTTTCCGGACGCCGGATTCTGCATCTGCGGATCGACACTGGAGTTGCCACTCATCGAGGCCGTACTTCCCGAGCCGTTGTAGAAGTCACCCCCAACGTTGTTGAAGATGTTGTTGTTGTTGAGTTCTCCGAAGAACGCGCTATGGTCAAGACCCCCGCCCAACAGCGCCGAATTCTCGATCACGATGTTGTTGGCGAAGACGCCCGGATCTGACGCCAACAGGTCGTCAAGAAACACGCCGCCCCCGACACCGACATCCAGAACGTTGCCGATGATCGTATTGTTGATCACGAACGTGGTCCCTGATTCAAACGTGGACGCCGCGATGCCCGCACCGAACAACGCTGCGTCTGCGCAAAAATACGAATCACCGTCGCTGTCGGCAATGTCGGGCGTCATCGGGTCACAGTCATTGTCCACCCCGTCGCAACCGATCTCGACGGCGCCCGTGTTGATCGTCATGTCCCCGTCGTTACAATCGACATCACAGGTAAAGCCGTCCATATCGACGTCGAACAGATCGACCGTACCCGGGTTGCAATCGTTATCCTTGCCGTCGTCGCAGACCTCTTGCTGATTCGTATTGACGTCGGGGTCTGCATCGTCACAGTCGACGTCGCAGAAGAACCCATCGCCGTCGACATCGCCGAAATCGACGGTAGCCGGATTGCAATCGTTATCGATCGCGTCGTTGCAGATCTCCGGCGCTCCGGGATTGATCGAGGCGACACTGTCGTTGCAATCGATCCCGCACGCACCGCCATCGTACCCGTCGCCATCGGAATCGGCGCAACTGCAATCGGAGTCGGCGTTATCCGTATCCCCGTCGCAATCGTTGTCGATACCGTCGTCACATTTCTCCGCGACGGAAGGATTGACCGCGTCGTTATCTTCTTCACAATCGACGGAACAATCGAATCCGTCCCCGTCATCGTCCGCCAGATCGAGGGTCAGGGGATCGCAGTCATTGTCGATACCATCGTTGCAAACCTCGACCGCATCCGGATTCACGGCAGCGGCATCGTCATCGCAGTCGATCGTACAAATGAACGTGTCTACGTCGAAATCGAATACGTCCAGCGTCACCGGATCGCAATCGTTATCTATCGCGTCCCCGCACAACTCCGTTAGTCCCGGCGCAATGGCGGCGTTGCCGTCATCGCAATCCAAATCGCAGTTGACGCCGTCCATATCGAAGTCGAAGATATCGGCCGTCATCGCATCGCAGTCGTTATCGATGGAGTCGTCGCAGATTTCTGGGAATCCCGGATAGACGAACGCATCAAAATCATCGCAATCCGTCAGGCAATCGACACCATCACCGTCCAGGTCGTCGATGTCCAGTGTCAACGGATTGCAATCGTTGTCGATCGCATCGTCGCACACTTCTTGCGCGGCCGGGTTGATCGCCGCGACGTCATCGTTGCAATCGAGGCAGACATACCCGTCGCCATCCGTGTCATCCGTGTCGACGCAGTCAAAGCATTCGTCATCGGAGCCGTCGGTATCACCATCGCAGTCGTTATCGATCGTGTCGTCGCATTTCTCCGGCGCCGTGGGATTGATCAATGGGTTGTCGTCGTCACAATCCACGCTGCACAGGAACCCGTCGCGATCGTCATCGCGGATATCTGCGGTCAGGGTGCTGCAATCATTGTCGATCCCGTCGCAACCGATTTCGGTCTGGTTGGGATTGACATTGAAGTCGTCGTCATTACAGTCGAAGAAACAGTTAAACGTATCGCCGTCGTTATCTTCGACATCGGGAGTGAGGCCACTGCAGTCATTATCCTGGAAATCACAGGGCACCTCGACAGCCCCCGGGAAGATGGTGGGGTCGTTGTCTGCGCAGTCCCCGGCGCAATTGAATCCATCCATGTCGGCATCCAAAAGGTCGTCGGTGCCGGCATCGCAATCGTTATCGATTCCATCACAGCCGATCTCCTGAACTCCGGGATTGATCAGCGGGTCCAGGTCGTTACAATCCACAGCGCACGCGCCGCCGGCCCAGCCATCTCCGTCGAGGTCCTCGCAGAGACAGTCCGGGTCATCGTCGCCAAAGTCCAGGGTCACCAGTGGCACCACGACAAGGTCTGTCGAGAACTGTCCGCCGCCGGTCGGGACGGCGTTGTACACACCCACCGCGATGACGTTGATACCGGAATGCATCGCCGCAAGTGCGGTTCCGGTCACATCGATCAAGACACCGTAGTCCGGCAGCTGAGCGTTGCTGGACTCGTGTGGCAACGGATCGGTATCCCACAGCGGCGGTCCAGCGGGGATCCCCGGCGACCGATAGACTTCGACACCGTTGATCCACATGACGTAACCATCGTCATAGTCGGCGCCGATCGACACCGAATTAACGGCCGCGATGTCAGGAATATTGAACTTGGACCGCGCATACACCGAACTGGTTCCCTCGGGTACGAACGTCGAGATCAGATCGTCGGCTCCCGTCCCGGGCGGCCCGACCTGATAACCGACGCCGTAGGATCCATTGGACCACGGGTTGTCATCAAAGAACTCGCCCACCCAGGCCAGCGCTATCCCAGGGTCTGAGTTGTTCGCGAGATAGCGCATCGATGAGTTGATCTGGACGATACGAAAGTCCGGGTTATTGAAGTCGATCAGACCGTCGCAATCGTTGTCCTTGAGGTCCGTGCAATTCTCGTTCGTTCCCGGAACGTTCGTCGGGTCATTGTCATCACAATCCGCGATACAGTCGGCGCCATCGCCGTCCGCATCGAGCAGATCTGGCGTACCGGGGTCGCAATCGTTGTCGATCCCGTCATTGCAGACTTCTTCCATGCCCGGATTGATACTCGTGACGCCGTCATTACAGTCAACGGCACAGGTGCCACCGGCATAGCCGTCGCCGTCACTATCCGGGCATCCGGAACACTGCGCATCGGCGAGGTCCGTGTCGGAGTTACAGTTGTTGTCGATGCCGTCATTGCAGATCTCGAACGCCGCGAGGTTCACCGCAGGATTCGTGTCCTCACAGTCGACGTCGCAAAGATCACCGTCACCGTCCTGGTCAAATATGTCCACAGTGAGCGCGGAGCAGTCGTTATCGATTCCGTCGTTACACACCTCGTTGGCACCGGGGTTGATCGAGGCGACTTGATCGTTGCAGTCTTGGCAACGATAGGTGTCGGCGTCCAGATCGACCGGACTGTCGCAATTGCATTCCAGGTCCTGGGAATCGATGAATCCGTCGCAATTGTTGTCAAGACCGTCAAAGCAGAACTCGACGACCGACGGGTTGATCGCCGGCGAATTATCGTTGCAATCCTCGCTGCAATCGAAGAAATCGTTGTCGGCGTCCTGGATATCCGACGTCGAACTATTGCAATCGTTGTCCAGACCGTCACACGGGATTTCGGGGGCACCGGGGTTGGTAGTCAGGTTCGTATCATCACAATCGTTGACGCATGTGAACCCATCGAGATCCCCATCGACAATATCCGGGCTGGCGACGTCGCAATCGTTGTCGATGGTGTCCCCGCAGATCTCCACACGACCAGGATTGATCAGGGGGTCGGCGTCATTGCAGTCCGCGCAGGCGTAGTCATCCTCGTCCACGTCCGCACACAGACAATCGGCATCTTCGCTACCAATCACCAATCGAAATTCCGGAACCAGGACAAGGTCCGGCGACGTGCCGGGCAATTCCGTATACACCCCGATCGCAAGGACGTTCTCTCCATCGACTAGTTCCGGGAGAGCGGCAGTGCTGACGTCGTTGAACGTTCCGAAGTCCGGTTCGGTTCCGTTACTGGATTCGTGAGGAGCCGGGTCGGCATTCCACACAGGATCCCCAGCGGGCATCTCCGGCGAACGGAAGATCTCGACACCGTTCAACCAGACGACGTAGCCATCGTCGTAGTCGGCCGCGAGGTGGGCGGCAGTCACAGCCGCCGCAGTCTCCACCTGAAATCGGGTTCGTGTGTAGACCGAAGCCGACGTGTCAGTGACCGACGTCGATATGAGATTGGCGGCATCCATGTCGGTATCGAATCCAACACCGAACGTCCCGTCGTCCCAGCCACTGTCGTCAAACGCGGTCTCGACCCATGTCAGTAGGAGGATGGGATTGGTAACATTGTCCCGATACTTGGTAACCGTGCCCTCGGTGACCGGGAAGAAGTTTCCGGGATCGAAGTTGTCGACGTTACCGTCACAGTCGTTGTCGATCTGATCTTCGCAATTCTCCGGGGCGCCGGGATAGATAGCGGCATCGGTGTCGTCGCAGTCGAGATCGCACATGAACCCGTCCCCGTCGCCATCGACGATATCGAAGGTATTCGGGTTGCAATCGTTGTCAATGCCGTCGTTACAGATCTCCTCGAGCCCCGGGCTCGAAAGTCCTACCGCGTCATCACAGTCCTTGACGCCGGGAAAGCCGCGATTGTTGACGATCAGGTTGTTGGCCATCGTCGTCGTCGAAGTGGAAAAATCGCGAGAGAATATCGCAGCGCCCTGATTGGCCTGATTACTCCGAATTTCGTTTCTTGAGATCGTCGCCGACGCGGCTGCATTGTTCTGCGAGAAGATCCCGCCGCCAGCGTAGGAGATATTGCCCTCGATCAGGTTCTCGAGAATCAAGACGCTGGAAAACTTGGAGACGATGTAGATCCCGCCACCCCGGCCGTCAAGAGGTGCCTCGATGGACTTGGCGACGTTGTTCCGAATCGTGCTGTTGCGAATAAGAGGTGTCTCGGGACTCTCGTTCAGGATGTAGATGCCACCACCGAAGCCGATGTCGACATTGAGAAGGTTGTCCTCGATGATGCAGTCGATGATCGACGGCGAGGAGTTGCTGATCAGGATGCCACCACCGGCAAATATACCCACGTTCCCCAGTTCACCGATCCGATCGCCGCTGCCGCCCCGGATCGTGAAATCGGTCAGTCGAGGGTTCTGTCGAGTTCCATTAAATGTGACGACCGAGTTCTGCAGACCGGTGCCGTCGATGATCGTATTGGTGGCGGACTCGCCACTGACACTGACCCCATCCGACATCAGGATGGTCTCGTTATAGGTACCGGCGGCCACGCTGACGAGGTCGCCCACTGATGCCGCAATAATGCCCTGCTGGATCGTTCGATAGGGAAAACCCAACGTCCCATCCGGGAACGCGGCCGTGCTCTGGGCGTCGACGTAGATCGTCGCCGCCCACATCGGCGTAATACAAACAACGAAGAAAGCAGCTAGAGCGAGAATCCTGATCCAGCCGCGTTGTCTCTGTGTGTCCATTGTGTTGGGTGCCCCAGGTCTGGAAGTTACGTCTGACATCATTAGGTGGCCGCAAAAAAAAACTGGGAGGGGAAAAATTCCCCCCCCAGTTTTCAAACACTAACTAAGACCCGCCGAGGCGGATCCTCTACCCAATTACGGGCAGGTATCGAAGTCGAGGCACGTGAACGCGCCGTCTCCGGACATGTCCGGCGGGTTCGTCGGCGCGCAACCGGTGCTGCCCGCTACGTCGAGACCATAGCTGAACACGGCGGCACCACTAAACGCGCGGACGCGGATGCAGTACTCGCCAGCCGGGAGACAACCTTCGACCAACGAGAGGAGGCCAGGGCCTTCATCGTCGTCGCATGCGAGGACGGTGTCGTCGGCGCAGTCGACCAGCTCGATTGCCGTATCGCCGCCACCGCTGGTAGCGAGGCTAACGAAGGTGCTATCACCCAGGCTGAGCTTGTAGGAGTCAAAATCGCAACCCGGGTTGATGGCAGAAGCAAAGCTGTCGCCCACGGCGATCGCGTTGGCAGTGCTGCAGTCATCGTTCGGCTCAGCTTCGGCAAGCGGCACAGAGGCAGCTTCCGTGATGAGCGTGTACGGGAAGTTCGGGTTCAGGAAGAACGACGTCACGTTCATGATGTAGTTGGCATCAGCCGACGTGTTGCCAAGGAGGTCATCAGCCGAGGCCGGCAGGATGACTTCGATGCGCGACAGGAAGCCGGTGCCAAAGTCGTCGTTCTCGACGCCGAGGAAGAAGAAGTCTCCGTTGTCGTCGGGACCGATGAACAGCTGGAGCGCGGTGTCAACGGCGTTCGAGTCGTAACCATCCGTCTGGAAGATCGCGAGGACTTCGTCGTCGATGTCAAACGCGAAGTAGTCATCGTCCTGGAAAGGACGACTACTCGCGTAGTCGAAGATACCGTGCACGGTGTCGCCGAGGGACATCGGGGTGGCATCTGCGAGAAGGTCGTTGGGCTCTTTCTCGAAGTTACAATCGACTTCATTCTTGACCTGCAGCTGATAGTTGAACTCTCCGGCACCGGCGCCAGGTGCACCGCTGGGGCTCCAACCGAAGGTCTGGACGACCCAGTCGCCATTGACGGAGGAGTCATCGGAGTTGGCTGCCGTACGCGGCATGCAGAGCAGCAGCTCGGAACCAAAGTCACCGCCACCCCGATCGTCGTTGGTCGCCAGCACGTTCTCTTCACCGAACGGGCTGTTGAACAGGAAGATCGGAATACAATCCGGGAAGCCGGCCAGCGGCATTTCCGGGTTTCCTAATCCGTCAGCGTCGGGATCGTTGATCACGTCGGCGCAGTCTGCGTCCACCGTGCAGTTGTAGCCGAAGCCAGCGACCGGGGTGTTGCAACGACCGCCATAGCCGAGCTCGGTCTGGTAGAGCAGATTCATGATCGTGTCCGGGTTGTCGGTCGCACCGGAACCGCTGAATCCGTTAAAGAACGTCGGGTACTCAGAGGCGGTACCCATGCGGACCAGAGAGTTCTTGGTCAGCGCGACCTGCGCGTGGTCGATGTCGCCAGACGGGAAGATCGAACGGTCCTGGATCTCCTTCTTGGCACGGCCCCAACCGTTGGCGGTGTGCGGGATCGCGTTCGGATGCCCGATGGAAGCGCCATCGGCACGAGCGGAGTCATCCTCGTAGTCATCCAATTGCGGAACAACACAGCTCGCGCCGGAAATCACGAGATCAAATCCGTCGACCGCGAAGATGTCGAGGAAGCCACCGACCTCGATGTAGAGGCTGGAGCCGCCCGCGAGACACGGAAGGTCGATCAAGGACATGAACGGAGCATTGGCCAACGGGCTGTCGTCGTTGTAGGCGATCTGGCCAGCGCCAGCAGCGCCGTCGCAACCGGCCCAGACGGTCAGGTCGGTGTCGTCGCTGAAGCCGCCCGGCGTGTCCGAGACGGTCTCGACGCGAAGCTGCTCACCAACCGGGAAAGTACCCGAGATGTTATACACGCGCCAGTTGTGATCGCCGGCGGCGACATTCATCGTCTCGCTGGCGAGTGCCGGAGCGGCCATGTCGCAACTCGGGCCGGCGGCATCGCGCGTCGCAACGGCGTCGGTGTTGTTGTCGAACGCGATGGCGAAGACGTCGCCACCGAGATCGGCGATTCGCTGCTCGAGCCGAGCGCGGCGGCCCGGATCCGAGGTGTACTGCAGTGCACGACCGAGGAGCTGAACGCCCTTGCTCGGAGTGTCGGCATACACGTCAGCGAGCATCGTGTAGGTCTGGCCGAGAATCTTGTCGCCAACGTCGCCAAGCGCAAGGATTCGCTGGAGGTTGGTGACGGCGTCCTGGCCTTCTAGTTTCGCCGCTGCAGACAGAAGGTTCTCCGCCTTCGCCCGCGTGGCCGTCGCCGAACCGGCCACACGGCCCTGCTCGGAGATGTGAGCAAACTCACCGAGAACATCGGTGGAGTCCACGTCGTTGGTTGTGCCACGCTCGCCGCGGGTCACTCGGTCGGCTCGATCATCAATGCTTCGCTCTGCCGACAGGGCTGGCCCGAAGGCAAGGGCAAGGCACATCGAGACGACCATCGCAAACACAAACTTCTGTCTCATGCTCCCCCCTTATGGGAATGGTTTCAGATCCTTTATCTAGCCCCATTAATGGGACTTCTTTCGAGGTATCGGAAAAGTACCCAAACTACCTGAGGCAGGCAAGGACTAATTTCCGCGAATATTTCGATGCCGTAATTTGATGGCTGAGCCCTTAAGTTGCTTATTTCAAACAGTTTACAAGGCCAGAGGGGGCTGTCACCTTGGCGTCGGCGGGACACCGAACTCGGCCGAATAATTGCAATACAGCAACTCGGGCCTCGACGAGACTACCGTGGGGCGCCGTATTGTTCTCCGGCGGGGACCGGAACCGTCAATCGGTTTTGCTGCGGCGGCAGTGGGCAGGTGGCGAAGCTGGTAAAAGCGCAGGGTGGGTTGTAGGCACGGTTGAAATCCAGATCGACACGATCCCCCGGATGGATCCGAGCGTAGAGATAACGGCCGGCCCCATAAGTGGTCGTCCCGTTGGTCGAGTCCTTGAAGATGATGAAGATCTCCGAATCCGACGCGCTGTTGACCAGCGCCTCGAGATGGACCGCCTGCCCGTCGGCGATGAAATCCACGGTGCCGAGCGAGAGCATCTCGGCGGGAGTCTCGATGACCGTATCGATCACGACGCTCTTCGGCTCGGCATAGCGGGTCAGTCTGGCCGGAATCTTCCAGCGGAGATCGACCGGATAAGCCTCGAGCCCGGCGAAACCGCTCTGGGTGACACGAGCCGGATCCTTGACCCGCACGCCGAACCGATCTCCCCTCTGGAGTAGGGTCAGCTGGATCCGACCGATTCGGATCTGTCCCTCCGCACCCGGAACCCACTCTTCGATTCCGCTGATCGGCGCATCACGGCGAGTCAGCTCGACACCGGACGCGACGTCCAGAGTCACCTTCCCCAGAGCCAGTTCGATCGCGCCCACGACTGCCGGTGCGACCTCCGCGGGTAGTTTCAGATCGGCCTTATCCCCTGCGCCGACCACGGTCTTGCCCGCAGGGAGCCAGTAGAGATCGATGACCGAGAGCCAGCCATAGTCGGTCTGGAGTCGCTTCTCGCGGGCCTGTCGATACGACTCGACGGTCTCCTGGTAAAGCGACTGCTGGGCCACGACCGGGGCTCCGACGATCGTCAGGGCCAGGGCCAGGAGAGCCGTCGTCGTTCCAACTTTAAAAGAGACCATCACACCTCCGCTACAGGATCGATCGGGCTCGCTCGGCCAGGGATTCCAGCGGCCGAGCCCCAAAATGACTGATGATCTCTCCGGCGGCCATGCTTCCCAGCCGACCGGATTGTGGCCAGTCCAGGCCCTGGGCGTGGCCGAAGAGCACCCCGGCCGCGTAAAGATCCCCGGCTCCCGTGGTGTCCACGACCTTCCCGACGGGGGCCGCATCCACGGGGTGAACGTCTCCTCCGGCAAGAAGGATCGATCCTTTGGGACCACGAGTCACCGCCCCCACCACGTCATGCTGGGTCAGGCCTCGAATCGCCTCATCGAGATCGGATGTCCGGTAGAGGGCGAGCAGCTCGTCCTCGTTGGCGAACAACAGATCGATCGGCCCCTCGATCAGCCGATGAAACTCGTCACGATGCCGCTCGACGCAGAACGGATCCGAAAGCGTGAGGGCGACGGTCCGGCCTGCTTCGTGGGCGATCCGGGCCGCCTCGAGAAACGCCTCCTTGGCGGCCGGCGGATCCCAGAGATAGCCCTCGAGGTAGGTGATCTTCGCGGCGGCGATCGCCTCCGGGTCGAGATCGGTCACCGACAGCTCTGCACTGATCCCGAGAAACGTCTGCATCGTACGCTGGGCATCCGGGGTGACGACGATGACGCAGCGGGCGGTCGGCGGCCCACTTTCCGCCGCGGCGGTCTCGAAGATCACACCCGCCTCGCGGATATCGCTTCGGAACAGCGCCCCGAGAGAATCGTTGCGAACCTTTCCCACGTACGTGGCGGCCCCTCCGAGTGAGGCCACACCGACCAGCGTGTTGGCGGCCGACCCACCGGAGCATTGCCGTGGGTCCTCCAACTCCTGATAGATCTCGATCGCGCGATCGGCATCGATCAGCGTCATCCCGCCCTTGGGCAAGCCATGGCTCTCGAGAAACGCGTCGGGCTTCTCCACCAGGACATCCACGATAGCGTTGCCGATCCCAAGAACGTCAATTTTCTGACTCACGACTATTTCCCCTCTGCGACGGCTCGCTCATACTTGTCGGCGAGCATCGTAACGAATAGCCCGACGTCGGTCACGATACCGGCCGTCTGCAACGAACCCCGGTCCGCCAACTTCGTCACGACGGATGGATTGATATCGACACAAACCGTCTGGACCGACGACGGGATCATGTTGCCCGTCGCAATCCCGTGAAGCATCGTCGACAGGATAACAACGGCACCGGCGCCCTTCAGGAGCTTGCCGTAGGCGCCCTGCGCCTCGTTCATATCGGTCACGGTGTCCGGGAGCGGCCCGTCGTCTCGTAGGCTTCCGGCCAACACGAACGGAACCCCGCACTGAACCGCTTGGTGCATGATGCCGCGGGTCAGCGTTCCATCCTTGACGGCCGCCGGGATCGATCCGGAGCGACTTATTGCGTTGATCGCGCGCATGTGGTTGCGATGCCCCTCGACGACGGGCTCACCGTTGTCCGTATTGATTCCGAGTGAGGTGCCGTACAGAGCGCGTTCGATATCGTGAACGGCCAGGGCATTGCCGGCGAGGATGGCGTCAAAAGCGCCCGCCGCGATCAGACGCTCCAACGCCCCGACACCGCCCGTGTGGACGACCACCGGGCCACTCACCAGAACGACGTTCTTGCCCTCTGCCTTCAGACTACGTATATCGGCAACCAACTCATCGATGATGTGCTCGACCCGTCTCTCGGACGAGATGTCGCTGTTCATGAACCCGAAGTCGGACTGCTCGCGCTCCGAAGCCGGTGGATGGACACGTATCCCGTGGTTCTCCACGACGACTCGGTCCCCCTTACGGATATCCCGAAGCTTCACGCATCGAGCGACCGCCCCATCCAGCACGATCATGGCGTCCATCCGCTGATCCGCGACGGTGGTCCATCCGCCGTCGATTCTGACCTCGGTAACATGATTTGACGTCGAATAGAACGTGTCGGGCACGACCCCGTCGCTGGGTGCCTCTTCCAGTTCCACGTCAGACGTGACCTGCCAGACCGCACCTAGACCGACCAGCCGATCGGTCAGTTCGTTCAGATCATCGATTTCAGGGATCTTTACGGTCAAACGACCTCGGGACATCTGGTCCGGAGTCTTCCCCACCTCGAAGTCGATAAACTCGTACACCCCGCCGGCCCGGGTGACCTGCTCCTTCAGTTTCGTCAGGAGCCCGGCTTCGAGCAGATGGCCCTCGATTGAAAATGTTCTCTTCTCGCTCATTCCGAGCCGTCTCCCGTCTCGGCTCGCGACAGGATTTCCCGCGCGAGTTCCAGATGAAGTGCTTCGATCATCTCGCCGTCCACGACGACGACACCGGCTCGATCCCCGTCCTGGCGGACCCACTCCTCGGCGACCCGCTCAGCCCACCGCCTCTCGTCCGGTGTCGGCGAGAAGACACGGTGGATGGTCGCGAGCTGATCTGGATGGATACAACTCTTGGCGTCGTATCCCAGACGTCGGGCCAGGGTAGCGTGTCTTTCAAGTCCCGTCTCGTCCCGGAAGTGGAAGTAGACGCTGTCGATCGCCAGCAGGTCGTGAGTCCGCGCCGCGAGAACGATCTCCGACAGGAGGACGTGTTCCCACTGGCGTTCTTCATCCGGACGCGCGCCCATCGAACGGGCGAGATCGGCGGATCCGACGATCAGGGCGGAGACCTGAGGTGCGACCGCGGCCAGTTCCCGGACCCGCGTCACGCCGGTCGCGGTCTCGATCATCAGGCCGACCCGGGTTTCCCAATCCGCCACGTGACGACAGACGTGCGCGACCCGCTCGACCTGCTCGACCTTCGGCAGGACGACCCACGACGGCCGAAGGCGGGCGATCAACTCCAGATCGGCGGCCAACCCGTCGTCGTCGCCGTTGACCCGCAGCCAGGCCTTCTCTGGTGGGAGACCGAACGGCCAGCCGTCGAGGAGTCGTTGGCGAGCGGCGGGCTTTTCGGAAGCGGAGACGCCGTCTTCGAGATCGATGACGAACGCGTCGGCGGCGAGGCTCGCCATCTTGTCGAGCTTCTCGGTGCGGGAGGCCGGAACGTAAAGCAGGCTGCGGATCAGACCTTCCTCGGACCCATCACCATGACCATGTCACGATTGACGATTCCGCCCGGCGCGGTCTCGATGACGGCACAGTCCTCGAGGATCGCAACAACCCGATCGAGAAGCTTGCGCCCGTTCTCCGGTCGACGAAGATCTCGGCCGCGAAACATGATCGTGACCTTGACCTTGTCACCATCCGCCAGGAATCGACGGGCGTGCCCGAGCTTGGTCTGAAGATCGTGCTCGTTGATATTCGGTCGCAGTTTGACCTGCTTGACCGAGATACGCGCCTCTTTCTTGCGCGCCTCCCTGGCCTTCTTATTCTCTTCGAAGCGGTGTTTGCCCCAGTCCATGATTCGAACGACGATGGGGCGCGCGTCTGCGGCGACCTCCACCAGGTCGAGACCCTGGTCCTGGGCGGTTCGACGGGCTTCGTCCAGCGGGACGATCCCCAACTGTTCACCATCGGCGTTGATGAGTCGGACGGGGGTTAGGCGGATCTGCTCGTTGATTCGGACGTTCTGATCGATGTGCGGTTTCCTTCGTCGCCCCGAGGGCGCGGATGGGACTCATGGCAGACGACGCCGTGCCGGGCGAAATATAACAATCCGCTCGTCGTTCGGCAACCGGGCGGGTCAGGGAGCCCGGTAATCCACCTTCACCGTCGTGCCGATTCCGCCCCGAACGTTGAAATTGCCGTCAATCGTCATCTGGCGAGGCCGGCAGGCCGCGACGAGGTCGTCCAGGATCTGATTCGTCACCGCCTCGTGGAAGTGACCCTCATTTCGGTACGACCACAGGTACAACTTCAGGGATTTCAGTTCGATACAGAGATTATCCGGCACGTAGCGGATCGTGAAAGCCGCGAAGTCCGGCTGACCTGTTTTGGGGCAGACGCAGGTGAATTCCGGGCAATCGAAGGTGATCGTATAGTCCCGCCCTAAGGACGGATTGGCGAAGGTCTCCAGCGCCCGACTCGGTTCGGCGGTCACGATTCGGCCTTGGGCTGCTGGAGGATCTCCACATCGTAGCCGTCGGGATCCTTGACGAAGATGTAGCGGGACGACAATTCGGCCCGTGAGCGCCGGAACCACCAGCCCCGAGACTCCACCTCGCCGATGACGGCATCGAGGTCGTCGGCAAAGAACGCAAGATGACCGAATTGATCGCCCAACTCGTACGTCTGCGGGCCGTGGTTGAAGGTCAGCTCCAACGCGTAGTCCCCCGCCTCGTCGACCAGGAACACCAGCGTCGCCTCGTCTCCGATCGGCTTCCGTCTCGTCTCACGAAGTCCGATGAAGCCCGAATAGAACTCCAGTGACGCATCGAGATCTTTAACTCGCAGCATCGTATGGGCCAGTCGCATTCGCAATCTCCTTCTCCCCCGGGGCTCCACGATCCGTCGAGCATATCAGCCCACCGGCGAGAGCCGCACGGTCACCGAGCGACGATTCCCGGCACGCTGGACCGTCAGCTCGACGTTGCCGTCCACACCGACAAGATCAAAGCGATCTCGCAACGCGTCCAGATCGGGCGTTGACTCGCCGTCGACGGCGACCACGACGTCTCCCAGTCTCAATCGCCGACGCTCGTCCAGCTGCAGTCCCACGATCCCCAGGCGCGACGCGCCGCTCCCGGGCTCCACCGCGTACACCACGACGCCCTCGACCCCCAGTCGTCCGCTTCGTCGACTCGACAGCCACTCGACCCCTTCGATCCCCGGTTCGACAAGCCGACCGTGGAGGATCAACTGGGGCACCAGTCGCTCGATCGCGTCGATCGGGATGGCAAAACCGATCCCGGAGGAACCACCGCTGGGGCTGACGATCGTGGTGTTGACACCGATCAATCGGCCGTCGGAGTCCAGGAGCGGCCCACCCGAGTTACCCGGGTTGATCGCCGCGTCGGTCTGAATGACCCCTCGTATCTTGCGGCCGGTGGGCGAGTCGATCTCTCGATCCAGTGCGCTGACCACTCCCATCGTGAGGGTCTGATCGAGGCCGAATGGATTGCCCAGTGCGAGTACCTTCCGTCCGACTCGCAACACGCCGGAATCTCCCCTCTCGATTCCCGGCTGGTGGGGCGCACCGGCCTCCAGCTTCAGCACGGCGATATCTTTTTCCGGCGCCGCACCGACGACCGCGGCGGGCCAGCGTGTTCGATCCGGCAACGTGACCCACAGACGATTGGAGCCATCGATTACGTGGTAGTTCGTGACGATATGACCTCGATCATCCCAGTAGAACCCGGTCCCCGATTCGCGAGGGATCTCGAAGAGATCGAGACGGAACGAGCGTCGCAGCTCCACACCGGAAACGTTCACAACCGACCGCGATGCTGCGCGAAAGATGTCGATGTCACGAAGCTCCTCGTCGGAGAGTCCGTCGGGAAGCGGAAGACCGGCATTGTCGGCATCGTCGCCATCAGCGACGTCGCCGACGCGAAGTGTCGGGGGCCCTGGCGCAGGGCGAACGGCGCGAACGACCTCGCGACCCATCCAGACGCCGGCCACGAAGACTAACCCGATGAGCAGGGGCACTCGCCAGTTCAAAGGCTCTCCCGTCGCCATGATCGGCCGCCGGCGATACCAACTGGTACCCTCCGTGGGCTTGCATGAGACTAACACCGAGGGACGGTCTTGGCTTCAGCGTACAGGCTCCTGCGTGGCGATGCCGTGCCGCACACGGTCTTGACCTGCGAACACGCCACACCTCTCATGCCCCGGAAGATCCGCTGCTCCGAGTCGCAGCGTCGTCGACTCGGAGAACACTGGGGATGGGATCGCGGGGCCTGGGACGTTTGCAAAGAACTCCACGCCGTCCTGCGAGCCCCGGCGGTCGGCTCGCGGCTCTCGCGGCTCTGGATCGATCTCAATCGTGCGATCGGCGACGCCTCGATGTTCCGAGCGGAAGTCGGCGGCGTACAACTTCCCTGGAACGATCCGCCCTCGATCACGGAACGTCGTCATCGCATCGACACGGTCTATCGCCCCTACCACGATGCAATCGATCGAGTTCTGTCCGATGCGTTACTGCGGGATGGACGACCGCTCGTGTTTTCCGTGCATTCGTTTACATCTCGACTCGGCCGGCGACGACGGGCATTCGATATCGGCATCCTCTATCACCGCTCACCCGCTGCGGCACAACGGATGGTGCGTCACTTCCGACAGGCCGGCTTGCGGGTGCGATACAACGAACCCTATTCGGGGCGCGAGGGAATGATGTACTCGGCCGAACGCCACGCGGCGACGTTCGGGCTGGATTGTCTCGAACTGGAATGCAATCAGGAACTGTTCAAGCGCGTCGACGCCTCCCGGCGGATCGCCAAGATTGCAGGTAACGCGTTACGCCAGATCCATGCCTCGCGATGAGTTGGAAGGACGTGCGGAGCGAATCTGCTCGACCCACGCGCTGATCGCGATCGCGACGATTGTCAGCGAGAAACAGAGGAAGAAGCCGGCAGTGAACCCCTTGCCGTAGGACTCGCCCACAAGTTGGTACAACTGTCGCGCGCCATCCCCGTTGTTCCACGGCAGTTCATTGCGGATGATCCTGAGAAAGAACGCCGTGATCACGGTCAGGCAGATCCCAGCGCCGGCAACGGCGACCATTGCGACTGCCCACCACCGAGTCACTCGTTGCATTGCGCCCCCTTGGCTCTCTGGAGAGCCTCGATCGACGCCCCTGGTCATAGGGGTACGCACGATGCTCCCCGGGCACCATGGCGTTTTGCGGCAAGACCCGGCTTTTCTCGTTGCGGAACTGATAAAATGATCGTTCGGGGCCCGATCCGGGCCTCGCGAGGACCGAACCCGTGCGCCCATGGACCTACAACGGCATCCGACCGTATCGCCGAAAGACCCGCCGGGTGGCCATCGGCGACCTCGCGATCGGCGGCCACGAGCCCATTCGTGTCCAGTCGATGACCACCCCGTCGACCCGCGATACGACGGCGACCGTCGATCAGATAGAGCGTCTGGTCGATGCCGGCTGCGAAATCGTGCGTGTTACGGTTCCGACAACCGGCGACGCCGACAACCTTCCGAACATCCGTGCGGAAATGAAACGTCGACAGATCCGCGTGCCACTCGTCGCGGACATCCACTTCACCCCCGCCGCTGCCATGAAGGCCGTTGAACACGTCGAGAAGATCCGCATCAATCCGGGTAACTACGCAGACAAGAAGAAGTTTGCATCACGTGAGTACACGGATGTGGAATACGACGGCGAGTTGAAACGAATCGAACGCGTGGTTACACCGCTGATCAAGCGAGCAAAAACGCTGGGTGTCAGCATGCGGATCGGAACCAACCACGGGTCGCTCTCCGATCGCATCATGAACCGCTACGGGGATACGCCCGGGGGCATGGTGGAGTCCGCCCTCGAGTTTGTTCGCATCTGCGAGAAACATGACTATCGCGATCTCGTGCTTTCGATGAAATCGTCAAACCCCGTCGTCGTACAACACGTGTATCGGCTCCTCGCGTCGCGGATGTCCGCGGAGCAAATGGACTATCCGTTCCATCTCGGCGTCACCGAGGCCGGCGACGGCGAAGACGGAAGGATCAAGTCGGCGATCGGCATCGGAGCGTTGTTGGCCGAGGGCCTCGGAGACACGGTTCGTGTCTCGCTCACCGAGGATCCGGTCGCGGAAATCCCTGTCGCGCGTGAACTGGTGGCAAACAGCGCGCGCCATCTTGGCGAACTCAAGCAACCCACGGACCCATGGCCGGAGCTCAGGGACCCCCATCGCTACGATCGCCGGGTCGCCGAGCCGGTGACTTGCGGCGCGCTTCGTATCGGCGGCGGCGAGACCGTCGCGGTCGAGACGCCTCTCGTCCAGGTGCTCTCAGAGCCCAAGGCTATCCGCTCGGAACTCGACTCGCAGATCGGGGTCCGCGTGCCGGAAGAGACTCGCGCCGACGTCATCGTGATCGACGCCTTCGAATCGGGAGATGACCAGAGACTTCTCGAGCTTCGCCAGGCACTCCACAACGTCGCCCCACGCGTCGCACTCTCCGCGCGAGTCAAGACCGATGCGGCCCTGGACACGACCGACCGCTGGTGGGCGGCAACGGATCGTCTCCAGGTCGAGTGCGACGTCAACTCGGTCGATACCATCCGAGAGCTTCTTGACTCGGCGGCGGGTGCCGATCGCCTCTTGCTCGTGGAACTTCGCGCGACGCAGGACACGGCGGACCCGTTGAGACAGGTCGTACAGACCGCGCTCGCTTGCATCGATGGATTGAACGCGGCGCCGCTTCGACACGTGCAGTTCGGCCTGGTACCGGATCCACGAATCTCGACCCTGCATGGCTACCGATTACTTTCCGCGGCGCTGACCCACGCTGGGGCTCCCATTCCGTTGGTCCTGATCGACCGCGACGATCGTCTGGACACGGCGAGTCTGCTGAAAACGGCCACTCAGCTCGGCGGTCTCCTCTGTGACGGAACCGGCGATTCAATTCAGGTTCGCCGTTCGGACGCGACGGAGTCACGACGCGTCGCGTTCGGGGTTCTGCAAGCAGCGCGCGTTCGAATTACCCGTACGGAGTTCATCTCCTGTCCGTCCTGCGGTCGCACGCTCTTCGACCTGGAAGAGACAACGGCTCGAATCAAGGAACGGACATCCCATCTCAAGGGCCTGAAAATTGCGGTGATGGGTTGCATCGTGAACGGCCCGGGGGAGATGGCCGACGCCGACTTCGGCTACGTCGGCTGGGGAGAGGACAAGATCGCGCTATTCGTCGGTAAGGAGATGGTTGCGCGGGATATTCCGACGAAGGGCGCAGAGGAGCGACTGGTTCAGCTGATCAAGGATCATGGTCGCTGGGTCGATCCACCGGTTGCGGTGTCTCAGGACTGATCGGGGCTCGGATCGGGACTCCACTCCCGCAATGACCAGCTGCCGGAACCCGCGACCACCCAGGGATGGTCTCTCACGAGACGCTCTCCCTCGAGACGATCCAAGCCCTGGAGGATCACGAGAAAGCCCGAGCCGTCGGTGTAGGCGCCCGCCAACCCCAGTCGGCCGTCTCCATGTAGGTCAAGACACCACCGCCGATGGTCGGCAGAGGCCTCCGGCGCCTGGCCTGCAGATGTCCGCAGGAACTCGAAGACGAATTGACTCATGCGCATTCCCTCACGAGAGTTCGGCCCGTTCGCCGAACTCCGGACAATTCGGGCGATGACCATGCTTCCCCGAGATCTGGTCAGCGAATGCCGTGCGGGCCTCCGACTCTCCGTGGACCAGATGGATCTGTTCCGGAATGCGCGACCCCGACTCCAGCCAGGTCATCAACCCTTTTCGATCGGCGTGGGCCGACAGCCCGTCGAGGGTCAAGACATCGGCACGCACCCTGACCTCGCGGCCATGGATTCGCACCGTCTTCCGACCCTCCTGCAGTAGTCGACCCCGAGTTCCAACGGCCTGGTAGCCACCGAACAACACCGTGTTCCGATGGTCCGGAAGTCGGTAGCCGAGATGGTGCAGCACCCTCCCCCCCGTCGCCATGCCGGACGCCGATATCAGGATCGCAGGATAGCGGAGATCGTTCAATGATTTGGACTGTTCGACGGTCTCGTTGATGACGACGTTCGAGAGACCCAGAGGATCCTCACCTGTGGACAGGAGCCCTCGCGACTCGAGATCGTAAGCGTCGCGATGACGAGTAAAGATCTTCGTGGCCTGGATCGCCATGGGGGAATCAATATGGATCGGAATATCCCGCGGTAGGCGCCCCTCATTCTGCAGTTCTCGCAAAATAAAAAGGAGCGCCTGCGTGCGCCCTACAGCGAATGCCGGAATGACGACCATCCCCCCGCGCTCGGCGGTCCGCCGGATCACATCCTCGAGGAGGTCCTTCGGGTCGTCGTCAGGATGGTCACGATTGCCATACGTGCACTCCATGACGAGGTGATCGCAATCGGGCAGCGGACTTGGGGGAGGAATGATCGGCTGGCTACAACGCCCAAGATCCCCCGAGAAAACACAGCGGATATCCTCACGACCGTTTCGATGCAGTCGAAACTCTACGATTGCGGCACCGAGAATATGACCGGCCGGCCTGAACCGTACGCTCATCGAGTCGTGAATCTGTAGGGTCTCGTCGAACGGAACCGGACGCAGATTTTTCAGCGAGGCGCGGGCTTCCAGCTGCGTGTAGAGCGGCTCCGCCGGTTGATGCTTGGAGTAACCGCGGCGGTTGGCCCAGCGGGCATCCTCCTCCTGGAGGTATCCGGAGTCGGGTAGAAGGATCCCACAGAGGTCTACGGTCGGATGGGTCGCGAGGACGTCGCCTTCGTATCCCCGCTTTACCATCAGAGGCAGGTAGCCCGTGTGATCGATATGCGCGTGAGTCAGTACGATGAGATTCAATTTCGATGGATTTACGGGGGGTGTCGCGCGATTCTGCATCCGAAGGTTCTTCAAGCCCTGAAACAACCCACAATCCACGAGCACCCGAAATCCCTCGTGCTCGATCAGGAACTTCGAACCGGTCACGGTCCCGGTCGCCCCGAGGAACCGAATGCTCGTCCTGTTGGTCACTGGCTCTTCTACCTTCCCCGAAAGGTGGAATTCGGTTGGCCCGACAGATGCGCAATTGGTAGGATTACCAACGTTGCCGACCCCGACAATTGTAGACGCTAACCGCGAGTAGGTGCCCGATGAAGATCACGATCGAATACTGCGCTTCTTGAAATTACAAACCACGAGCTGCCGGTCTGGCAGATGAGCTAAAACGTGCGTTGGGGGTCGAAGCCGAGTTGATCGCGTCCGGTGGTGGCGTGTTCGAGATCCGAGTCGACGACCAATTGATATTTTCAAAAAAAGAACTCGGACGTTTCCCGGAAGACGGCGAAGTTCTGGCCCGGATTGATGAGCCTGCTTGATCGTCTTATCGGTTGGTCGCTGCCTGTAGTTCCCCGCCCGATCGTCCGTCACTTTTCGGAACCTTATATCGCCGGTGAGACGGCCGAACAGGCGCTGCGACGCGTACGGCCACTTCGCGATGCAGGGGCGATGGTCACTCTGGACATCCTGGGTGAGTTCACGACAGCACCCGCCGAGGCAGATCGCAACGCGGACGCGTACCTGAAACTCCTCCGCCGAATCCAGCAGGAAGGTCTTTCGGAGACCAACGTCTCCATCAAGCTGACAGCCCTCGGTCTCTTACTGGACCCGGAGGCTTGCTATCAGCGAATACTGGAAGTGACCCAGCTCGCCGCCGAGCTCGATAATTCCGTGCGTATCGATATGGAAGATGCGCCGTGCACCGACGAGACTCTCCGGACTTACGAGCGCCTGCGGCGCACCATGCCCGCGCATATCGGTGTCGTGTTGCAGGCGAGACTTCGTCGAACGCTCTCCGACATTGACGTCCTGACGACGCAACCTGCCAGTTTCAGGATCTGCAAAGGGATTTACCTGGAACCCGAAGAGATCGCCCACACGGGGTTCGACGAGATCCGCGAGAATTTTGTCGCGTGCACGCGACGGATGTTCGAACGTGGTGCCAAGGTGGCGATCGCAACCCACGACGAATGGCTGGTCGAGCGCGCTCTCGAACTGATCCGCGAGTTTGATGTCTCCCGCGATCGCTACGAGTTTCAGATGTTGCTGGGAGTCCGCGAGCGCCTACGGAACAACATCCTTGCGGACGGCCATCGCCTACGCGTCTACGTGCCCTACGGGGAACAGTGGTACGCCTACTCCGTTCGACGCCTTCGCGAAAACCCGCAGATCGCCGGTCACGCGTTCCGTTCGATGTTCTCGCGAGACTGATCGATCACGGGTCGCAGACGTCCCCTAGTCCGTCGCCGTCGGTGTCCTGCTGGGTCGGGTTGAACTGACTGACACAGTTATCGCAAACGTCGCCGACACGATCGAGTTCCATGTCCTCCTGCCCCGGGTTTGCGATGTAAGGACAGTTGTCGGCGATCAGCAGATCGGCACTGAGTTGAGGATACAGCACAAGATCACTCGACGTCCCACTCGTATTCCAGACAGCGGCCGCGAAGAGATTCTGGCCGGTACGGATGAACGGGAGCGCGGCCAACGTGATGTCGATCTGTGACGAGAAGTCCGGCGGCGCCGCATTGCTCGACTCGTGGGACTGGGGCACAGTGTCCCAGTCCAGCGTGCCCACGGGCATCTCGGGCGATCGATAGACCTCTTCATCGTTGATCCACACGGCATACCCGTCATCGTAGTCGGCGGCCAGGAAGATCCCCGTCAAGACGGTCGAATCGCTGACCTCGAACCCGACGCGGGTGTACGCGGAGATCGTTCCATCCGGAACGACGGAGGCCAGCAGGGGTAGGGTGTTCGGCGGTCCCAGCGTGTCGAAGCCGACGCCATAGGCACCGTTGCCCCACGACGAGTCGTCGAAGACCTCCGTCGTCCATGTGAGACCAAGGCCCGGATCGCTGACGTTGTCGCTATAGCGCATCGCCGGCACCCGATTAATTGCGAGGCGGGGAACCAGAACCAGATCCGTCGACGGCGGCGTGGCAGGAATTCGGTTGTATACGGCAACCGCCAGGACATTGTCACCATTCTGCAATTCGGGTAACCCGATTGACGAGATATCGAAGATCAGCCCGTAGTCCGGCGTCATGCCGTTGCTGGATTCCTTGGAGCTTGGATCGGCGTTCCAGGTCGGCTCACCCACCGGCATTTCCGCAGAACGATAGACCTCGACCCCGTTGATCCACGCGACCCAGGCGTCGTCGTAATCCGCCGCGATCCATAGATCGTCCACCATGCCGACATCCGCGATATTGAACGTGGCCCGGGTGTAGACGGACAGGGATCCCACCGGCGCTGTGGTCTGGATCAGATTCTCGGCGCCGGTATTGGCCTCGTAACCGATGCCATAGGTACCGACGGTCCACGCACTGTCGTTAAAGGCGCTGGCCGTCCACGTGTTTGCGACGCCGGGATCGACGAGATTGGCGAGGTATCGCATCGACGATCCCTCGCCGACGACGATCGTGTCCAGAGGTTGGGTGAATGGGAGAACCTGCGTTTGCACCGAATCGCAGCCACCCGCACACAACCCATCGCCATCGATATCGTTTTCGGGATCGAGTGGACAATCGTCGCAGACATTGCCAAGACCATCACCGTCGTCATCCAACTGGTCGGCGTTATGATCCAGCGGACAGTTGTCGGCCGTCGCACCGACACCATCTGCATCGACGTCGTTCTCTATATCGTCCGGGAACGGATCCGGATTGCAGCCAACGTTCGAAAACTGAGGGTCCCCAAGACCGTCGCCATCGATATCCGTGCATGGATCGCAGACGTCCCCGATCCCATCCAAGTCGGCGTCGCTCTGCCCGATATTCGAATCCAGCGGGCAGTTATCGCTCTCGTTGGGAAGCCCGTCGTTGTCGTTGTCCGGGTCGCACTCGTCGCCTGTCAGGTCCGCGTCGGCGTCCAGCTGGAGTCGATTTGCCGTCGCCGGGCAGTTGTCGCAGACGTCTCCGACGAAGTCAAAATCGCCGTCGGTCTGGCCCACGTTCGACATCGTGGAGCAGTTGTCGCCGTCGTCATTCACGCCGTCAACATCGAAATCACCGCTGCCGGCCATACACGCTGCTGCCGGCGTGATGCCGACGCCTGCAACGCCCAGCCCGATCGGACCGTCTCCGCAACTATTCCGACCTCCGACCAGGTAGTAGTAGCCCTGGCCGACCGCCGGGACTGCCGCATCGTTTCCGGTAAGCTCGGCGAGATTATCGGTGAGACAGGTCTCGTCGTAGGCCCACGCAGCGCCTGCCGTGAAGGTCCCCCGATAGAGGTTGGAGGTAAAACCTTCGGGCCCGCGTAACCACGATAGGGCGCCACCGGAGGTCATCCGCAGACTCGCGCCAATCTGTCCCGGAGTCGAAGCAAGGCTGGGATCGCTCGAGGCACAGTCACAGGCGTCCCCGACCATGTCGCCGTCGAGATCGGCCTGCCCCAGATTGTCATCCAGAGGACAGTTGTCCATGTCGTCGGTGACCGTATCGCCGTCGTCGTCCGACGAGCAGGCGTCACCCTGACCATCGGTATCGGCATCTTCCTGGCCGGGGTTCGCGATCAGGTCACAGTTGTCGGGACCATCCAGGAGACCATCGTTGTCGTCATCGGTGTCACACGCGTCTCCCTCACCATCGTCGTCGGTGTCGGTCTGGTTGGCGTTGGATACGGCGACGCAGTTGTCGCACAGATCTCCGTCCCCATCGGAGTCCCCGTCGGTTTGGCTGCCGTTGGGGCTGGCGGGGCAATTGTCGATATCGCCACAGACCCCATCGAGGTCCTGATCGTTGTTCTCGTCGTCCGGGCAGCTGTCACAGACATCTCCCAACCCATCAGAGTCCATGTCGGACTGACCGTTGTTCGAGATCGCGGGACAGTTGTCGACGGCGAAACAGATGAGATCGCCGTCCGGATCGTTGACCGGATCCATCAGGCACGCGTCACAGGCATCGCCGATTCCGTCGCCGTCTTCGTCCGCCTGATCGAAATTGGAGGTGGCGATGCAGTTATCGCAATCGTCTCCGATCAGGTCGGTTTCGCCGTCTTCCTGACCGGCATTGGCGTTGATCGGGCAGTTATCGACGTCGGCGCAGAAACCGTCGCCGTCGATGTCGTTATTGGCGTCATTGGAACACGCGTCGCAAACGTCACCGATCCCGTCGCCGTCGGCGTCTTCCTGCATGGCGTTTTGGTTCGAGGGGCAGTTGTCATCCTGGTCGCAGATGCCATCGCCATCCCCATCCGGAACCGTGCAGGTACCCTCGAGGCCGATTTCGCGCAGGGCGCTGAAGTCCTGCGTGCGGGATCCCGCCGAGAAGATGTTTTCGGAGCCGAACGTACTGGACGTTCCGTCGTTGTAGTCTGACGAGGGAGTGATGAACGGCGACGGATCGTCCTCAAGCTTGAAGACCTCGTCGTTGCCGATTCCGGCGAGGGGCAAGATCCCTTCGCCCACCGGGCCGAATTGGTCGACCGCCATGTCGTCGCGGATGGTCAGTTGCCAATTCTGGTTCGAAACCTCGAAGTCCTGCGCCGTGATGTAGGTGCCCGTCCCCGACCCACCTGCGTTGAGATTGATCCACCAGTCGTCCCCTGCGGGATCGTAGGAGGCATCGTCTGCCAGGTCTTCGGAAATCGTGATGATCGTTCCGGCGCGTAGGTCCGTCAGGAGCGTGTTGCTGGAAAAGAACAACGACTGCGTAGTCTCGCCGACCCCACCCGTATCATTCGTGAGAGCCAGCTCCCAGTTGGTGATGTCGAGGTGATCACTGGTCACGACCAATTCGAACCAGTCACCGCCATTTCCGTCGATCCGGCCCCAGTAGGTGTCCGACGCCAGGTTGTCGAGTTTGTTCGTTGGCAAGACTGCGTTGTACTCATTGAGAATCAGCGCGCTGGGCGTTGCGAGATTGGCGGCCGCCGGCGTCGCCATGGAGAGGATCCGCAAAGCCGTGTCCTCCTCCGGGAAACGGCCAAAGCTGACATCGGCTGGCAAGCTGCCGTAATTCACGTAATCGATGAGGGCGCCGGTCGCGTCGGTCAGAGCAATCGACCCGCCGCCGGAATTGAGCGCGAAACTCGTGTGAAGGGGTCCGTCACCGGTTTCGCCGTCCACCCAGACCAGCAGCCAGCATTCGGAACAGACGTCGCTGGAAGCGGGGAAAGTCCATTTCGTCGGGGTGAGGTAGTCGTCGGTCAGATGGTATCCCTGGAGATCGATCATCGCAGGTCCCGCGTTGTAGATCTCGATCCATGGATCGGACTCCGATTGCTCATCCATGTTGACCGTTGCGTTAACGGGCAACACCTCGTTGATCGTCAAGGCCGGTACGGCGGCAACGGACCCGGAAGCGGTGTTGGCAAGACCGGGCGTCCCACCCATGGAACTGCTGGCGGCCCAGTTGCCCACATGGGACTCGCCGAGGGTCACGTCGATCAACTCCAGCGAAACTCCGATGCCCGCGGCGTCAGTTGGCCAGGGCGCAACCGCTTCGAACTTGACCGATGCGACCACCGCACCGAACTCATTTCTCAGAGTCAACGTTTCGCCAAGATCGTTCAACGATCCCGAGTAGGCCGTAGCGACGTAATGGCCGCCGCCGTACGTCTGACGAAACAGCGTTTCGTTCTTGGTGACCATCATGTAGCCGTTGGGAGGGATGACCGTACCCGGCGGAAACGTCAGAGCGACACCGTCGAGTCGCCAATCACTCATATCCACGGCATCGATCACCGACGGATTGTAGAACTCGATGAACTCCTGATCCGCATTGGGCAGTCCACCGGCCGGTTGGTACATGATTTCGCTGATGATGACGTCGGCGATCGGGGACTGGGCATCGGGGATATTACAGACGCTGTGGGTCACGTACAGATGGGTGCGTCGCTTTTCGATGAAGTCCTGTTTGAGGATATCGATCGCCTGGAGTTGAGTCTGCGCCACACCGTACTGCCCCCATTTCACGATATCCAGGGCGGCCTCGACGGATGTCTGAGCGTACAGCTCATCGATTCGGGTCTCGTATCGACCCTCGACCAAGAGCAGGTCCATGATGCTTCGAAGACGTCGGAAGTACATCGACTCGACGTCCTCTCCACTACGGAGGATGCGGTCGAGGAATCGATTCAGATTCCCGAGGACGGTTCGCCGATCGATCGTCCCGAGCAGCGGATGACTCGGCGAGACGACCACATCCTCACCGGGGATCGAGTCATGGTCGGCCCAGATGGTGTCGTTCAGCGACGAGCCGAAGAAGTTCCGCCCGAAGGTCAGGTCGAGGTCCCATGCATGGACACCCCACTTGGCGCTGCCCTCGGTCTCCCGATAGAGGAAGTAGTTCTTCTTCAGGTGGTCGTTGTTATGGATCAGATTGCTGACCGCGATGTAGTTGACCATCGTCGGTAGATCGACGTTGTCCAGGAGGAAGGATTCGAGGGCCGCGCCGGAGAGATTGTTGATCTGAAAGATCAGGTCGTGGAGATCCTGGTAATTCTCAGTCAGGCGAGTCTTCTTCTCGTAGTAGGGCACAAGCTGAAACTCGGGACCACGCTCCCGCATGTCGTCGAAGGCCTTGTACCGAGAGGCCGTGCTAGAGAGATTGGAGCGCCGCACCCATTCGGCGTCGGGCGCCTCGAGATAGGTATACAAGCCGAAGAACTGCCCGTTCTGCTCGACTCGGACTGGAAATGTCTGCAGGAATGGCGCGCCGGAATCGCGGAAACTCTCCCACGCCAGCACCTCGCGGATCTGCGTCTTGTCCGCGTAGTTGCTCTGAATACTGAACGTGTCGACCGGACTCAGGATCAGATCCGGCGCCTGGAACTTGTGTCCCTGGGGGAACAGCATCTTCCATGGCGGCTTCGGCCATCCCCGAGAGGACTGCCCTCGGACCCGTGTCTCGATGCCGTCGTAGAGCGTGCCATCGTAGTAAAGAACGGCCGGCTCGGTTTCGTCCGTGAGCTTGTGAGCGAGGGCGTCCGCGTAGTCGACAGGATCGATAAACCAGTGAAGGATCGGTAATGCGGAGGTCAAACCGGTATCGACGGCGACCGTGCCGTCGTACGTCACGGTGTCGTCGTCCCGCGGATAACGGATATCGGCGTTCGTACCGGTCACCTCGACGCGAAACCGCACCAGCGTTCCGGCGATCTGCGACGGGATGATGGCGCCCCAGACTCCGTCCATGCTGGCACCATCCCCGTTGGCACCGTCGTCCAGCATCGGAATCTGAACCTCGGTACCGAAGTCGATCTTGTAGTAGAGACTTGCCGATGCCGCGTCCAGAAGCTCAGCCGTCACGGTAATCGTCGAGAGCGGGATCGCCGGCGCCGGGAATTGAACGTTCTGCACCCACGCCGGATATCCGACCGCGTTGACAGAATTGACGACCCCGGGAGTGCCGTCGTTGGCCAGCGATGCACGCCAGTTTCGCGGCGTCGAATTATCGAGGGTCGGGTCGATGACCTCGAGCGAAGGGCCGAGACCGTCGGGAGTGATGGGCCAGGGGGCGACATCTTCGAATTGAACTTCATCGACAACGACCAACATGTCGTCAAGGACCGCGATGCGCTCGCCGTCACTACTGACCTCGAGCGTAAAGACACCATCCGCCGTTCCGCCGTAGGTCGCAGTGTACTGGGCTGCGTCGGCGGCGATAACGAGCCGCTGCCCGTCCGCAATCATCGTGGCCGGCAAAAAGCAGAACACGACGCCGTCAAAACACCAACCCGTCAGATCAACGGCACCGCCACCGGTGTTGTAGATCTCGATGAACTCGTCGAGGTTATCGCCCGACGCAGGGTTGTACATCAGCTCGGTGATCACGACATCGGCGGACACCGGTGCCCAGAGCACCACCAGAACGCCCACCAACCCAAGAAGCTTGCGAAGACTCAACCATCGTGACCGCACTTCGCCTTCACCTCCGCAGGAGCACGCGCTCCCGCAAGCTCTCACCTAGTAAGGATATTTAGCCTTGTCATACGATCGAAAACCGGTCCCGTCTACCCTGACCCCCCGATCGGATTTCGGGAATATACGGGATATTCGGGAGTTGGCAGGTCGGAACAGCGGTCCCTGCGGACAATCGGACCGCGAGAGGCCCCTACGCCCCGGTTCCCACCTGGTAGATATAGACCAGCTTCCCGCCCAGGAGGGCGGCGTAAAGGACGGCCGAGACCAGTATCGCCAACCAGATCGCAAACGGATTCCTTTGCCCCGCGGGGATTTCTCCTCGGTAGCTCCCGAGCCAGAGCAGGGTTATCGCGGCACACCCGGTCAGGATCCAGCCGGCAACCTCGTGATCCGCAAGGAGTTCCGTCGCGACCGCCCCGGTCGTCACCGAATTGGCAGCGAGATAGCCGGTCACCAGCGTCGGGAGCAGGCAGAGCGACCCGACGGCCAGAAGCTGATGACCCACCCGGATCCAACGCGGTCGTCGGCTCAGATAGCCAAGACAGCCGACTGCCCCACCGGCGGCAAGAAACGCGATGGAGAAATGGACCACGGCGGGATGGAACCAACGAAGCATCGACCCAGCATACCCTGCTCGACGCAGCGGCTAACTGTCGGGATTTCGCTGGCGAAATTCCTCGATCAGCTTCCGTGATTCCTCGTCCAGGTCGGTCGGTGCCTGAATCACGATCCGGGCCAGTAGGTCCCCTGCGACTCGGTCGTCTCCTGCGGGGACCCCTTCACCTCGGATCCTGAGCTTCTGCCCGCTCCGAACACCGGCGGGAACCTGAATTTCGGTCGATCCCGAGAGCGTCGGCACACGAACACGACCGCCGAGGGTCGCCGTCCCGATCCCGATCGTCACGTCGGTCTGCAGGTTTCTTCCGTCTCGATTGAGAGACGGGTGGGGATCGATGCGAACCTCCAGGAACAGGTCGCCCGACGGCGCCCCGCCGCTCCCGGCATCGCCCTTTCCGCGAAGTCGAAGCTTCCCACCGTCTTCGATTCCCGCAGGAATGCGAATCTTCACTCGCTGACTTTCCCGACGAGTCCCCGAGCCGTGGCAACTCGCGCAACCGCTCGCTCCTTGAGACCCTCGGCCACCACAGGTGCCACAGACACCGACCCGCGGCACCTGGATATCGACGGTCGATCCCTGGATGGCCTCTTTGAACGGAAGTCGGATGGCGTGGGTCAGGTCCCGACCCCTTCGCCCCACGGCGCCCCGTCGGCCACGTCGGCCGGCCCCACCGCCCATGAACATCTCGAACAGGTCCGAGAGGTCGCCCATGCCGCTGGTTCGCACATCGAAACCGGCAAAGGGGTCGAATCCCGCCCCGAACGCGTCGTGCCCGCCCTGGTCGTACTGCTGCCGCTTTTCTTGATCGGACAGGACGGCGAACGCCTCGGAGATCTCCTTGAAGCGCTCCTCGGCGGCCGGATCCCCGGCATTGGCATCGGGATGGAATTTCCGCGCCAGCTTGCGGTAGGCGCTCTTGATCTCCTTGTCGTTGGCACCGCGTGCCACGCCAAGAACCGCGTAATAGTCTTTCTTGCTCTTTGTCGGCATCGGTTTCTTCCGGTCGCAGTCTAGGTCGATCCCAGGATAACGGGCAGTTCGCAGGCGGACGGGTTAGGATTGGCATCGGCGGCTGTCAAGGGTTCACAACGGCCCTGAAGATCGGCCGGGAGGATTCGAATGACACACCGTTCCGGGACCGCCACTCTATCGGTCGGCCTGCTCGCCGTCGCTCTCCTCCTGGTCCCGATCGTCCCGACCCACGGAGTCCCCAATCTGGTCGACCCGATCCCGCCGCCGCTCCCCCGTCAGAAGCCGCCGAAAGCCAGCGGTGGTCTGAAGCCGATCGTCGAGGACAACGGCAAGGAGTGGGGACTGAGTGAGGAGTTTCTCGAGCCGCTCTATCTCAGCGCCGAGCGGTATGCGGCCCACGCAGAGAAGTTCTTCTGTCAAGAGACGTCGCTGCAGGCAAGTTACGACGGCGATGGCGGGGTCAGCAACGAAACCAAGCGGGAGTACAGCTATCTTCTCCTGCAGGGCTCCGACGGCGAATCCCTACGAGAGAGTCGACGCGAGTATCGCAAGGACGGGAAGAACTTGAAGGATGGGGAGATCAGCGACGCCGACCCATTCCCGCCGGCCTACGCGTGGGTCTACCTCTTCAGCCGCTTCAATAAGTCCTACTTTTCTTTCCGCATGCTGGAAGAGCGCTTCGACGGATTCGACTGGGTCTACGAGATCCAGTTCAAGGGTGGCCTGCCCTACACCGACGGTCGCGATATCCGACAGTGGGAAGGGAAAGTGCTCGTCGACGTCGTCACGAACACCCCGCTGCATGTCATCGCCGAGCCTTCGGGGCAGACGCCTCGCCTGGAGGCGATGTTCAGGCGCTATCAGAGTTCGTTCAACGTGCTGGGGTTACGCACCGCACCGAAGCCGCTGGGCTACCGCGCCGACATCGACTTTCGTTATCAAGACAAGGAACTCCGCTTTCCCACCCGCCTGCGCTACAACACGTTTCGCGCCGTCGCGACCGGAAAGGTGGTTCCCACACGGGCCTCGTCACGGATCTACGCGAATTACCAGTTCATCAAGATCGACACGGATGAACAGATCGGAACACCCAAGAGTCCCTGAATTCTGACCGATGAAAGATTCCCGGGAACCCAGAGTCGTTAGCGGTGTCCATGACCACCAGGAGGTGGGACCCGATGCCGAACTCGCCGATCTTCTGGAACGGATCCGTCGAGGGGACGGGGACGCTTTCGAGCAGGTGGCGCGCGAACAGGGACCACGACTGTTTCGACTGGCGCTTCGTCTGTGCAGCCAACGCGCCGATGCGGAGGACCTCGTGCAAGAGACGCTGCTGAAGGGGCTCCCGGCACTGAAACGGTTCGAAGGTCGCTCCAGCCTTGCGACCTACCTGACCCGCGCGATGGGCAACCTGTGGAAGAATCGGCTCAGGTCGCGCAGCCGATCCCGCATGGTCGATTGGTTTCGTGGCCTCGGTGGCTCGGCGGCCGAAGATGAGACCGATCTTATCGAGCCGGCCGCGGATCTTCCCGACCCACAGCAACATCTTGAACGCCGGGAAGAGGCGGTCGCGGTGCAACGAGCCCTGAGACACCTCGAACCTACCCGGCGTTGGACGTTGCTCCTCCGTGAGGTCGAGGACCTCTCCTACGAAGAGATCGCCTCGGTCACCGACGTCCCGGTGGGAACCGTGCGATCGCGGATCGCCCGAGCGCGGGCCGAGATGCGTCACCTACTGGAGTCGTCGGCATGAGCTCACACGACGATAAGATGTCCCGGGTTCACGACTATCTGGACGAGCGGATGTCGGCCGACGACCGCGTGTCCTTCGAACGAGAGATGGCGAACAACGAGTCGTTGGCGTCCGAGGTCTCTCGCCATCGAACGTTACGCGACGCGCTGCGAGCGGATCCTACGGCGGAACCTCTGGGCGACGCATTCTACGCCCGCGCGCGAGAGGAATTCGAGTCCCCCACAAGTCGAAGATCGAGCCCGTGGCCGTATGTCGGCCTGGCGGTTGCCGCAGGCCTCGTGCTCGTGCTGTTCGGCCCGCAACTTGTTCAGCCGCCCGAGTCGCCTCAGCCGTCCACCACCGTCGCGACGGAATCGGCCAAGGAGAAACTCGCGGAGGAAGACGCGGAGGGAGACGCGGAGGGCATGATGCGACTCGAGCAGCGGGCTCCCGAAGCGAAGAGACAACAGAAGGATCTCGCCAAGAAGCGTTCGGTCGATTCACGGGATGCGGACGTCGGCGTCGCCGAGATGATGGACGTCGCCGCGCCGCAGGTGAACGGCGTCATCATCGAAGCATCGATGATCGGGCCCGACGAGATACGGGTTGTCCAGCAGGAGGACTCACGCTCCCTCCTGATCGGACGCAATCACCTCAGGCATGGCTGCGGATCGTTCACCTGGACCGTCGAGGGTGACGAGATAGTCGTCCGGGCGATTCCGATGGCCGGCGCTGATGTTCTCGTGGCCGACGGTTGCTCGATCCCCTTACCGCTCGATGAACGACCGATTCGACTTGTAGACCCTCGCGATGAGTGATCACGAGCACGTGATGCCCGTGGAGGACTTCATCGACCTCCACCCCTTTCGCCCACGGGACATCCCCGACGTAGTCGCGTCCTACCTCGAGGCCGCCGTCGAGGCGGGCTTCAGCGAGGTGCGTGTCATCCACGGCAGGGGCATTGGCTTTCAGCGCCAACGGGTTCGCGATGTGCTTGAGGCCCACCCTGAGGTGGAAGATTATCGAGACGCGCCTTCGGAACGGGGGGGGTGGGGCGCAACGATCGTCCGGCTACGTCGGCCTGAGATTGACGCCCCCACGACGGATGACCAGAATGGGACGAAGAGGACCGAACCATGAAAGAGATCGTCACAGTTCACTGCCCGTGCTGCGAGACCCGACTTCGGGTCGATGTCGCCACCGAGGCGATCGTCTCCGAAGAGCGTCCGAAGAAGAAAACGGACCAGACCTTCGACGAGGCCGTGCAGAACGTTCGTGCGGGGGCCGGACGCCGTCAGGAAGCGTTCGACCGAGCGTTCCAGCAACAGAAAAATAGGGACGACCTGCTGGACAAGAAATTTGCGGAAGCGAAAGAGAAGGCCAAGAAAGACAAGGACGAACGCCGAATCAATCCGCTGGACTTTGACTAGGCTCCTCGAGTCCCCGCTCCTCCCGCGAACGCTGGTATAGATCCGGACGTTCGGCACTATCGAAACCGAAGCGGATCGCCTCCTCGATGAGACGATCAAGACGACCCCGGAGCCGGACAAGCACCCACTCGTCTTCCGCCGCGACGACGACCAGCAACTGACGAATCTTTCCGTCGTCTTCGCGAGTCAGGACGCGAACCTGCTCGTCGCCATCGTTCATCCGTACGAGCGCGTTCCAATCCTCGAAAACCTCATCGAATGCTCCGCTGTCGGCCGCGGAGCGGCCATCGCGATAGCCACTTAAGTTGTAGACGCCGACCTCGACTCGGCGGAGTCCCCTGAGCCTGGGGATGTCGGGCTCGTTTGCGAAACTCAGCCCCATCCGGGCCAGCCAGACCCCGGATCGCGTCACGGTGATCCCAGCCTCTTTCTCGAGCTCCACGCCGGAGCTTCGGCGAACGTCGCGTCGGAGGGACTCGGGACCGGTCATACGAATGCAACCGGTGGAAACGATCCCGACCACCAGTGACAGCAAGAACAGAGAGTGGCGCGTCAGCCTCGAGCCTCTGTTAGTCCACATCGATCGACTCCAGTCCTGGAATGTCGAGTTGCTCGCCGATCTGGCTGAGCGATTCGAGATCGATCTCCCCGGCCACATTGGCGAAGATCAGCTGACCCTCGGACATCTCGATGACCATGACCACAAGCCCCTGGATCTGCTCTTCGTTATTGAGCACCAGGACCTTGATCTCCGCATCTTCCTCTCGAACCCGCGCCAGGCGCTGCCACCCGCGACTCTGGAGGTCCTCGTCGATCTGGCGAACCTGCCGACGGGTGCGATCCAGCTCGGCCTCCTTGAGCGACAGGACCACCACGTTGATCGACTCGAGTCCGCCGGCCAGGGCGTGAAGCTCGGGATCGATCTTGGTGATCGCTTTCAGGAGTGCACCGCGGAGCGAGACTTCGATGCGCACATCCTCGTCGTCGGCCAGCCGCAGAAATTGTTCCGGATCGATCTGTCCAGGAGGGGGGTCGGCCGCCATACAGGCGAACGCCATCAGCAACGTGCAACTGCCGATGAATAAGCGCTTAAACATCTCCGCCTCCTTGCCGACCCGGCTCCGACGCTGTCGGCCACTGGATCGGAATTTCACGCAACGCCGTCGAAACCTCGTCACGGATCACTTCCCGGGCCCGATGGGCCGCCGCCCCGCCCCGTCGCAAGGCGCGAGAGGTGACGGCCAGAGCCACTCGAGCTTCCTGGGCGGCCCGCTCGAGATCTTCCTGGGGGATGGTGTCGACCTGGGCGCGGTCGATCGGCGCCGCCGGTGGCCCGGCAGGCTCCGTCCGATAGAGCCCCGTGAAGCCGATGAGCGCCACCGTGACGACCGCGGCGGCCGCCAGACGCCAATCGACCATGAATCCGAAGAACGGATTGTGCGATCGACGACGAACCGTCTGCTCAAGAACCGAATCCAGGATGCTGTCGGGTAACGCGTCCATCGACAGCGACTGCAACTGGTACTGCACCTGCTGCATCTCTTCGGCTTCCAGGCGGCACGGCTTACAACCTGCGAAATGACGATCCCGTGCTGCGAGATCGCTCGCGGAGAGCGGATCCCTCGGGTCGGCGTCGAGGAGTCTGTGGGTCCAGGCGCGAACCTGCTCGCACATCCCCCCGTCCTCTTGTCGAGTTCTCTTCATAACGTTACTCCCGTGCGGACAAGTCGTGTCCGCAGCCGCTCACGGGCCCGATGGAGTCGGGCCTTGAGCGTTCCGATCGGAATCTCGAGGGTTTCTGCAATCTCGTCGTAGGGCATGCCCTGGATCTCCCGCAAGACCACGACCGCGCGATCCTGAGGTTTGAGGCTCGACAGTGCATCGCTCATCATCTGACCGAGCTCACCGGCGTGGACCTGCTGCCATGCTCCGTGGCCCATCGCCCGCTGTTCGTTGACGACGGCGTCACCGTCGTCAACCTCGGCACGGACCTGACGTTTCCGAATCAGATCGATGCAGAGATTCTTCGCCGTTCGTAATAGCCACGCCCTGACGCGGGAAAAATCCACGGTCTCCCGATGACCCCAGAGACGGATCAGCGCCTCCTGAGCCACGTCCTGGGCTTCGGCCTCGCTACGAAGCATCATGCGGGCATACTGGTAGACTCGGTCCTTGTGCATGCGTGCGGCGCTCTCGTAAGTTTCTTCAGTCATTCCTTCACCCAAGGAACGGTCCACACGGGGAAAAGTTGCACCTTGCCGGTTCTCCGCACGGAGCTACAATGGTAGCCCGTCCAACGGCTGGAGACCCAGACCCGAAACCCTTCCAGAATCCAATGAAACCGGGCCACGAGGCCCGGAGAGGAGATCCTGAGAATGCTGACCATGTCCCTTGCCCGACGTCTATCGATCGCCATCCTCCTGATCCTCGTGCCGGCGCTCGCGCTGGCCCAGGAAGACCCTAAGCCGAAGCCGACCTCGGGCAACGATCGGATGTTCCTCTCGTTCATCGAGGACGCGGCCGTCGTCGATTCCCAATGGTGGGAAGGCCAACTGGAGTTGGTCGATGGCGACGGCTTTGACGCGACCATCGTGCGCCTCGTCGCCGCCTTCCAACCGTACGAGGATATCGAGGTGGGTGGACGGGTCGGCTTCGGCGACACCGACATCGCCGGGATTGGGACACCCGACGGCTCCGGCGCCACGGACCTCGACCTGTGGTTCAAGTACCACCTCGGCTCCAATCGAGGTAACGGCGAATTCGCCGTCGGCGGAACGCTCGTGGTTCCCACCGGCGACGACACCGCCGGACTCGGATTCGACGCGTTTGCCGCCAGCGCGTTTGGTGCCGGTCGCTGGCGATTGGACCGCGGGATCGTCAGCGGACACGTCGGCCTTCAGATCAACGGCGACGGTCGCATCTTCGGCTCGCCGGATATCGATGGCGAGATCGCGCTGCAGGCCGGCATCGGGCTCCTGTTTCCTGTCTCCGACACACTCTCGGTGATCGGCGAGTTTGATTACAACGGAGAGCGTTTCGAAGGGGCGGATTCCGATTCTCGCGTCCTCGGCGGCGTCAACTGGCGTGTGACCAATCGCGGTTCGATCCGTGGCGCGGTGAGTCTTGGGCTGACTGACGGCGCGCCGGACGCAACGATCATCGGAGGTTACGCGGCGGTCTTCTAGGACCGATCCTCGAGCACCCGATCGGGAAGCTGCTCGATGGCACCAAGTCGGGGAGCATCGCTTCCCGGGTAGAGATCGTGACGATCAAGCAGGAACGCCCGGAGCCCCGCGGCCCGGGCGCCTGCGACGTCGACCGCGGGGACGTCGCCTACAAACACGGTCGAGTCCGCGTTCGCACCCATCTGCTGCAACGCGATCCGGAAAATCTCCGGGTCCGGCTTGGCCACACCCACCACGTGGGAATCGACGACGGTCTTCAGGAGACCGTCGAACCCCGCGTCGTTGAGATCTTGCTCGACCCGACCCTCCGCGTTGCTGACGACGCCGACCGGTATGCCGGCCTCGTGAAGACGCCGGACCGCGTCGATCGCTCCCGGAATCGCAACCGTCCAGAGGCCAAACCGTCGGTGGGCCTCCCACAGCGAGTCAATCATCGCTTCCTGCACATCGACCTCACGCAGACCCGCCGCAAAAATGATCGACTGGAAGTAGTCCCGCCAACGCTCGGCGGTACTCCCCCCGGTGGCGACGTGGTCATTCACCTCCTTGCGGGCCATGGCCTCGAAGCGAGAGAGATCACCCTCGCTCACCTCGACACCCCGTGCGTCGATCAGGCGTCGCAGGTAGGCGTAGTCCAGGTCCAGCAGGACGCCACCGGCGTCGAGGAGGACGCATTCGGTCACAGTCGCGTCCCGCACGCGGGGCAGAAACTCTCCCCGCGACTGACCGTCAGTCCACAATCGCGACACGCGACGGTCCCCTCTCCGCCGTCCACCGGGGCGTCGGGGCGAAGAATCTCGCTGGCGCGACGAAAGAGCTGGGATTCGATGCGTAGCCAGTACTCTTCGTCGGTCGGCGCATCCAACGCTGCGTCGGGAGCTTCCCGCACGAGGATATCGGCGCGAATACTCTCCGCCCGTAACTGGTCCCGCGACGTGCGCGCCTCATTAAGATCGAGGAAACCGCAGTACTCCAACATCTGCGGCGCGACCGCTGCATGACGGGCGGCGTCCTTCTTCTCCGGCACCCGTTCCGGGGGCGGAGCCGACTCCAGGTCGGCGATCAGGTCGACATCACACGTTGCGCATCGTGTGAATCCTTCCCGGAATTCGTCTCTACACTGGGGACAGTACATCGTTGGTTCTCGCTCCCTGAATGAACAGATCTACAAATCGAAAAGATCATGACGCACATGGTCCGCGCAGGGTAGCCCACGACGCACCCGATCGATGGCCGTCAGGTCGATCGTGGCCGTCACGGCCCCCGGTGCGCTGACCCGCCTCGCGACCACGGCCCCCCACGGATCGATCACGACCGTCTCGCCGTGGGACCTACGGTCCGCATGATGGCTTCCGGTCTGCGCCGGAGCCACGACCCAGCACTGATTCTCGATGGCCCTGGCACGAAGAAGTGGCAACCAGTGCGCGGGCCCGGTGTAGGCCGTGAACGCCGCCGGAACAAACAGCACCTGAGCGCCCAATTGCATCTGTCGACGATACAACTCCGGGAACCGCAGGTCGTAGCAGATCGACATCCCGAGCTTCCCCAGAGGTGTGTCGGCCACGACCACCTCGGCTCCGGGCTCGACGGTCTTCGATTCCTTGAGCGTCACACCGCCTCGAATCGCGATGTCGAACAGATGGAGCTTTCGATAGGTGGCGGCGATCGCCCCCGCCGGGTCGATCAGAATGGAGGTGTTGGAGATCCGGCGCCGCCCCTTACGTCGCTCCGGGAAGGAACCGAGGAGTAGATAGCAGTTCAGGCCGGCGGCCAACTCTCGCAGTTCGGTGACGATCGGGCCGTCCAGGCCCTCGCGGATGGGAACCGGCAGCCCCTCCTTTCGGAGGTAGGCGAAATTCTCGGGAAGCGCGATCAGATCTGCGCCACGGCGAGCCGCCCGTCGGATGGCGTTTCGACTGTCATGAAGATTGCGGGCGACATCGGGGGTCGAGGTCATCTGGAGGGCCGCGACGCTCCACCTCTTCCGGCCCTTCTTTGCCACGCCCCGTACCCCCACCCTTCACCGACCGGGTCGACCGTGGCATGATGGCATACCGTCCGGACGGGGGAATCGTGCGTGGCGCATCAATCCCATAACTCGTTGAATTTAATAGACTTATGCTATATTTCGTCAACTATTTTCTCCAACGACACAGAGGGGCGTTAATCATCTGCAGCCCCAGGCGTTATTAAATTGAGGCTCACCTCAGGAGGGACCCCATAGTGAGTGCAGCTCAGGCACAGAAAACCGGATCGGCCGCCGGCGGCGAACTGGAGCAGGTCTACCGCGACCACAGCCAGAGAGTCGTGCGCGCCGCTTATCGGGTCACGGGAAGCATGGACGACGCCCAGGATGTCCTGCAGACCGTCTTTCTTCGGCTCGTTCGTCGGGAAGGCGGGTCCCCGTTGTCGGACAGTCCCGGCAACTACCTTCATCGAGCCGCGATCAACGCCTCGTTGGACATCGTGCGCTCCCGCACCGCAGCCCGATCGGCTCCCCTCGAGGATATCGAGCCGACTCTGGCAGGTCGGGAAGACGAGTCCCCGGATCGGCTTCAAGGATCCAGCGAGATCCGCGAACAGATCCGGCTGGCGCTGGCAACGATGAGCCCCAAGTCTGCGGAAATATTCGTCCTTCGTTACTTCGAGGGATATGGCAACCACGAAATAGCAAAAATGATGGGAACTTCCCGAAGCACGGTGAACGTGATCCTGCATCGCACACGTCAGAAGTTGCGCGATGCCATCGGTTCGTATGTAGGAGCAGAGCAATGAACAGCAACGACCTCGAAAAGATTCTCGATAACGCAATCGACTCGGTCCGCGAGGACAACCTCTCGGCGAAGGACGAGCAGCGCATCACCGACGATGTGTGGCGCGAGGTCGAGAAGGCCCACGCCGAATCGATCGCCGGCACGGAACAAGAGGAACTCGGTGCGCGTATCCGCGACTGCGCTGACTTTCAGGCCGTGATTCCTGCGTACCTTCGGAACAGCCTGTCGGAAGCGAAGGCCCTGCTCCTGGAAGATCATGTCGGCGAGTGCCTCCCCTGCAGGAAAGCGCTCAACGAGTCACGATCGCGTCACGGAGGCTCGACGGCACCGGTCAAGCAGCCCGGCAACAGTCGCCTCGCCGCGTGGGGCTGGCGGATTGCCGTCGCCGCGACGATCTTCGTCGCCCTGGTGGGAGTCGGCTACAACAGCTCGGTCTTCTCGATTCAGACCGGCGGGATGATCACGATCGAGAACCTCGACGGTGAGGTCTTGCAGGTCACCGAGGACGGCACGACGGCGCTCAAGGCCGGAGACACCATCCAGACATCCGGCGGCACCGCCCTGCGAACCGGCAAGGGCTCTCGCGCAATGCTCCGACTCGAAGACGGTTCGCTGGTTGAGATGGACGAGCGCGCGGAACTCGCCGTCAAGAACCAACGCAAGCTATGGGCGCTCAACGAGCGTGACCGGATCATCGATCTTGAACGAGGAAGCATCATCGTCGAGGCGGCCAAGCAAGAGAACGGCCGGCTTTACGTCAACACCGACGAGGCCAACGTCGCGGTCACCGGAACCACCTTCGCCGTCAACCACGGCATGAAGGGGTCCCGCGTTTCGGTCATCGAGGGTGAGGTCCACGTCGGGCACTCCGGTCAGACCGACATCCTCCTTGCCGGTAACCAGACCACCACGAATGAGCGACTTGATGCCGTTCCGGTCGCCGACGAGATCAGCTGGAGTCAGAACCGAGAGCGTCACATACAGGTCCTCGCGGAGTTGACCCGCATCACCCAGGAGATCGAGCAAGAGATCCAGGGACCGTCGACCCGCTACTCCACGACGCTGCTCGATCGTGCCCCCGCGGATACGGTGATCTACGTCGGCATTCCGAATCTCGCCGAGACCCTGGCCGACAGCTACCAACTGCTGCAGGAGAAGGTCCAGGAAAACACCCTTCTCTCGGAATGGTGGGATGAAGCCGTCGCCGAGGGCGACTTCGAAGAGGACCTCGAGCGGATGATGGATGAGCTTCAGGCCTGGGGTGACGAACTCGGTGACGAGATTGCACTCACCGTCCAGATGGACGCATCGGGTGGTGTCGTCGAGCCGGTGATTCTGTCCACCGTTCATCGACCGGCCGGATTCGGTCGCTTCGTGCAAGACCGCATCCAGGGGATCAGTGACGAGGTGGGCGGTGACAGTCCGATTATCGCCGTCGTTGAAGATGGCAGCATGGCACCGACCGAGGCCGACATGTTTGTCGCGGTTCGTGGCGACCTGGTGGCGTTCACTCCCGAGCGTGCACAGATCGACGCGTTCACTCGCAACTTGCGGGGTACGGCACCTTCGACATTTGTCGGTCAGCCGTTCCACACGCGCCTCGATGAGCTCTATCGTGAGGGTGTTGAATGGGTGATCGGTGTCGACGTGGCGACCCTCGTCGACGCTAACGATGTAATCGACAATAGCGATTCGATGGCCAAGACCCTCGGCATCCACGACATGCAGCACGTCATCGCCCAGCGCCAGAAGAAGGGTGACAACGCAGAGACCAGCATGGTCCTGACCTACGGCGAACCCGATCGTGGTCTGGCCTCGTGGCTGGCCGATCCGGCCCCGATGGGTACTCTGGACTTCATCTCCCCTAGCGCGACACTCGTAGCCGCGTTTGCCATGGAAGACTCCAGTTCGGCCGTCGAGCAACTGCTCGAGAAGCTCGCCGGCAAGGGCTCGCCGGTCGGAGAATGGCTGGACGAGTTTGAAGGCACCGGCCGATCCAGTATCGTCGACGATGTGGCGGCCTCGATCGGTGGCGAGTTCGCGTTCGCCATCGACGGTCCTCTCCTTCCGGTTCCCTCCTGGAAACTGGTCATGGAAGTCTATGACCCGATGACCCTCCAGATGACCCTTGAGTGGGGTGTGGGCCAGTTGAACAGTATCGCTGCCGAGAATGACATGGACGGTTTCCGTATCGTCCGTCACGGAAACGCTTACGAGTTCAAGTCCCTGGATACCGGCCTATCGGCCCACTACACCTACCATGACGGCTACATGGTTGTGGCGGCCTCTCGCGGCCTGGTCAATCGTGCACTCCAGACACGGAGGTCCGGTGTGACGCTGTCCAGTTCCCAGCGATTTGTCTCGTTGCTTCCGGAGGACAGCGAGGCCCATTTTTCGGCCGTGCTCTTCCAGGACCTGGGTTCGGTCGTCGGACCGGTCGCCCGGCAGCTCCAGGGGATGGCCGACGAGTTCAACGGTCCTCAGCAGGATATCGTCGCGGCGTTCAGCGGTGTGATGAAACCTAGCCTGACGGTCGCTTATGGGGAACCTTCTCGGATCCGATTCGTTCATACCACTGAGGGCGGCATGTTCAGTTCCGGACTAATGTCGCTTCTCAGCCTGGAACACCTCATGAATGTGCAAGAATTACTCGATCATGCGGCCAGGGCGGGCGATCAACACGCTCAGCCCGCCCTGGACCCATCGAGTGACGAAAGCGTGGATCAGCAGAACCGGACTTGACGCAAAACATAATTGAGTTTGACGGACTCGGAGTTCGCTTCGGTCGACACGAGATTCTCCGTGACCTGCACGGGAAGCTGGCCGGTCGTGCGATCGGATTGCTTGGCCCTAACGGGGCCGGCAAGACGACCCTGATCCATACCATCATGGGCTTTCACCCGCCGACCAACGGGACGGCTCGTGTGCTCGGCTTGGATATCCGGACCGAGAATCGTCGCCTGAAGTCCCGCATCGGCTACATGCCCGAGCGGGACGCGTTTGTCGCGGGCATGACCGCGGTGCGGCTCGTTCGATTGATGGCGGAGTTGAGCGGTCTCGGACCACGGGCGGCGCTGGAACGGGCCCACGAGGCGCTCTACTACGTCGGGCTGGGCGAGGCCCGCTACCGCAAGCTCGAGTCCTATTCGCTGGGCATGAAGCAGATGGCGAAACTGGCGCAGGCGATCGTTGCCAGCCCCAGCCTGATCATCCTCGACGAGCCGACCAACGGACTCGATCCGCCCCATCGAGAGCGCATGCTCCGACTGATCAAGGAGATCAAGAAGGATGGGGACGTGCGCGTGATCCTCTCGTCGCACCTCCTGCGTGATGTCGAGGAGGTCTGTGACGAGGTCATGATCCTCAAGGACGGACGCATCGCCTCGACGTGCGATCTTGAAGAAGAGCGTCGAGCCAATCGCAAGTTCATCGAGATCGAGACATCCGGCAATGACGAGTCGTTCGGCGCTGCTCTCGAAGAGATGGGTTGCGAGATTGCAGTCCTTTCGCGCAATCGGATCAAGACGGTCCTTCCGACCGGTGTCGAGATCCGAGATCTCTATGAGATCGCCGCCCAACGAGAGATTCAGATCCGACGACTGGACTTCAAGAGAAACTCCCTACAAGACATTTTCCTGAAGGCAATGGGGGCGTCTAGTGGCGGTCTATGAGCGCAACTACACGGGCTACGACGGCGAGCTGACCGACGAGCGGTCGCGTTTCCTGGTCATTCCCCGCTTCGCCATCGAAGAGGTCTTCAAGTCGAAGCTGGTGTTGATCTTCTTCGCGCTCCCCGTGATCGGCACGCTTCTCGTCTCGATCCTGATCTACCTGCCCCACAACGCCGCGGTCCTGAAGTTGTTTCAGGAGACTTCCGGCGGAATGGCCCAGGAGTTCTTCAACTACGGCACGGGGTTCTTCCGAGGCTGGACCATCTATCCGTCGATGATGTTGGCATTCATCATGGTGTTCATCGTCGGCCCCCCGCTCGTGTCGGCGGATCTGAGGAACAACGGACTGGCGCTCTACATGGCCCGTCCGTTCAGCCGCTGGGAGTACATCCTCGGTAAGCTGGCCGTCCTCGTGCCCCTGCTCGCAGCGGTGGGTTGGGTGCCCTCGATGTGGTTGTTCGTCTTTCAGAGCTACCTGGCAGGGATGGATTGGTTCAAGGTCAATTGGCGGATCGGGCTGGCCATTCTTGTCGGCCAGGGGCTCTGGGTCCTGTTCCTCTCGCTGATTAGTCTGGCGATCTCGGCCTACGTGAAGTGGAAGCCCGTCGCACGAATGGCGATCCTCGCCGTACTGATCATCCCGATGGGGGCCGCACCGATCATCAACCAGTTGCTAGACACGAAGCTTGGCAACGTGATCAACATGATGAACATGATGTTGACGCTGAGCGACGGGATCATGGGTCTCGCGACCCCTCGCGGTTTCCCGGTAGGGTTGGCTGGGTTCGCCTTGCTTGCCGCCGTCGGCCTCGCGTTGGCAGTCCTGTCCCGCAAATTGCGCCCCTACGAGGTGGTGGGATGAGTGATCTGACCATCCGCTTCGAGGATGTATCGAAGTTCTATGGCGAGGTGCTTGGCGTCAATCGCGTCGAGCTGGATATTCCACCGGGAATTACCAGTCTGGTCGGCCCCAACGGTTCCGGCAAGACGACCTTGATGAATCTCGTGAGTGGACTGCTGCAGCCGAGCCAGGGAAAGATCACAGTACGAGGCATCGACACCGACGACCCCGAGCGGCTGTTCAGAGAACTCGGCTACTGCACTCAGTACGACTCATTCCCCAAGGGCATGCGTGGACTCCAGTTCATTCGCAGCTATCTCAGAGTGCACGGATACGATGCGGCAGAATCCCAACGACGGGCCGAAGCCGCGATCACTCGCGTGAATCTGATGGACGCCGCGGACCGCCGCGTCGCCGGGTACAGCAAGGGCATGCGTCAGCGCGTCAAGCTGGCGCAGTCCATCGCCCACGATCCATCGGTCCTGATCCTGGATGAGCCGCTCAACGGCCTCGACCCCATGGCGCGCGCCGAGATGATCTCGCTGTTTCAGGAGCTGGCCGAGGCCGGCAAGAACGTCATCATCTCGAGCCACATCCTCCACGAGGTCGATCTGATCTCGAATCAGGTCATTCTGCTGAACGAGGGCTACGTCGTAGCGGAGGGTGGCATTCAAGACGTTCGCGGAGAGATGGACAAGCACCCGCTGCAGATCCTGATCCGTTGCGACAAACCCAGCCTGCTCGCCTCGAAGGTCTTCGAGATGGACAGTGTTGTCGAGGTCAAGATCGACCCCGATCAGCAGGGATTGCTCCTCAAGACGAAGGACGCCGACAACTTCTTCAGTCGGCTCAATCATCTCGTCCTCGACCATGAGATTAAAGTCGAGCGCGTCGCGCCCGCAGACGATGACGTTCAGGCGGTCTACCAGTACCTGATCGGTCAGGATAAGGGGCAAGGATGAACGGCCTCTGGCTAAGACAGATTAACGGAATGCTCAGCTTCGAGTTGAAGAAGAATCTCCTCAGCGCTCGGGCGATTCCGATCTACGCGTTGTCCCTGCTGCCGGTTGCCATCGTTACGCTAGCGATCGCGGTGGCCGCTGCGACGGGCGGCGACTTCGACGGCGTCGACAGTTTCTCCGAGTGGTTCGCCGGACTGTTTCAGTTCCACCTCCATTTCGTCGTCTTCTTCGGTTGCGTCTGGCTGTTCATGAATCTCTTTCGGGGAGAGATCCTCGATTGCAGCCTGCATTACTATTTCTTGTGCCCGATTCGACGGGAAGTCTTGATGGCCGGCAAGTTCATCGCCGGCTGGCTTTCGGCGGTCGTGTTGTTTTCCATCAGCGCGATCTACTGCTACGTCGCCCTGTACATGTTCATGGGCAACTCGCCGCTCCATCTCGATCATCTGTTTGCGTATATAGGCATCATCATGCTCGCCACATTGGGGTACGGAGCCGTCTTCGTCGTGGCCGGCATGTTCCTCAGGAATCCCATCATCCCGGCGCTCGTGATCTTTTTCTGGGAGGGCATCAACGTATTCCTGCCCGCCGCGCTCAAGAAGATCAGTATCGTCTTCTACCTCCAAGGTCTCTATCCGGTCGTGATGACCGAAGGCCCGTTCGCCATCCTCGTCGACCCCCCACCGATCTGGATGACCGTTCCTGGACTGCTCCTGCTTACGGCAGTGATCCTCCTGATCGCCGGGCGACGGATTCGGCGCATGGAAATCTCTTACGCCCAGGATTGATCGGCTTCAGGGACAGAGCCGCAAGGATGCCAGCAGCCTCGACACCGTCTCGCGGTCCAGTTCGCGATCGATGAGTTCCGCCGCTTCCGAGCCGACGATCGGCGCCGGTGGGCCGACCAGAAGTTCGTCTACCACGACCGGGTCGGGTGCATCGACCATGGCACGGGCCCAGACGAGGATTATCGGTCGGTCGACCGGTGTGCATCGCAGCGCAACGATGGCGACGCTCCCCCATCCGGTCGATGTCGGATGGACTCCACCTTCGCTTATCCTGTAGATCCGCTCCGGTAGCTCCTTCGGTGACGGCCCCGACTGACGCAGGAGCTGCCCCGGACCGATGTCGAATTCGAGGAAGTCGCGGAACTGCTCGTCGACGGCGACGAACAACTCATCGGGATCGGAGAGCCAACTCTCCCACAGCTTGGACGACCGGACTTCCGTCACAAGCAGATACTGTCCGGGCCTGCCGTCACTGTCCCAGTGGGTGGAGCCGATAGGCTCGCTCGAGAGCATCGTGACACGCGAGGCCCACGGCACCTGAACGGCGAAGCCGTAGTTGAAGCCCTCCGGCGGCTCGACGAGGCCCAGCGTCTCGAGAGCCCGCTCGAGACCGTGCTCCGGCTCGGTCAGTTGCCGCGTGGTCGCACGACTGAGCATGAACAATGAAACCAGGCCGATGACACCGCCAATGAGGACCACCACGGCACAACCGATACACCCCTGCCACCAACGACTGCTTCCGCCGTCAGCCCGCATCGTGATCCGGGCCGGATGAACCCCGCCTCAGGGTCCAACGGGTGATGACGAGCCCAATCAACGTGATCAGGACGATCGCCAGCACGGGAAACCAGAGCGCCACGGAGACACCGGCCAGAGCGACACCGTCCTCTGCAACCGACAAGACGGGGTTCCCGAGTCCAGCGGTAAAGACGGTCGAAGCGAGGCGTGCCTTGGATTTCCCGACGTGAACCACCCCTGCGACGCCGCCACCGAGGACGATCCCCAGCACCACCGACAGCAGCGGGTCCAACTCGGTGACGACAGCAACGGCCAGGATCGTCCCCGCGATGGGCTTCACGAACAACGCCACCGAGTCGAGGAAATTATCGATGACGGGAAATTTGTCGCCGACGACCTCGAGAAGAACCGCCACCCCGAAGACCACCAGAGTAGCGTCGGACCCCAACCACTCGAATCGATCCAGGAGTGGAATCCAGTCGAGACGCGCCGCGAGCCCGGTGACGAACAGCGGGAGAAAGGCCCGCAAGCCGGCGCAGGCCGCCAGACTCACGCCCATGGAGAGCTGCCAGATGATGGGTAGGATCTCACTCATGGGAAATCAGCGGATATGACCCAGTCGCGAGATCACCGTTTCGATCCGACGGCGATAGGTCTTGGTGTCGAGGCCATCCAGGGCCGCAAGAGCCTCCGCGAGCTTCTCTGCCAGATCCGGCTGCGACAGATCGACACAGGCCTGCTTCGCCTCCAGGATCCGGGTGCGGATGACATCCAGGTCACCGACCTGGATCGCGTTGAGATAAGCAATGAGCTGCGAGGAATTCATCAGGAAACGGAGGATAACCCGCTCCCCTGGGGGTCGCAAGATCCTGCACCGGCGGGTCCATTTTTTTGGGAAAGTTGGTATATTGCTTCCATGGCCGCCCTCGATAGGATGTAGATGCTCAAGAAGATCCTCTCCCTGATCCGGGGTCGGCGACAACAACCGTCCGCCTCGCGGTCCGGCCATCGTCGCGCGACGGCCGATAACCCCATACGAGTTCGACAGCCGATCCCTGATCGCGACCTCGATTCGGATGCCGTGAAGATCGTCCGACGGCTGGTTCGGCACGGTCACGAGGCGTACCTCGTCGGCGGCTGTGTCCGGGATCTCCTTCTCGGCGGACATCCCAAGGACTTCGATATCGGGACGTCCGCCACGCCGGGTCAGATCAAACGCCTGTTTCGCAACTCGCGGATCATCGGCCGACGGTTCCGGCTGGCCCATATCTACTTTCAAGACCGCAAGGTCATCGAGGTCGCGACGTTTCGGAGTCTCGAGGAGGCACCGTCCGAGCCCGGTAAGGACGCCGATCTGCTGATTCGCGACGACAACGTCTTCGGTACACCGGCCGAGGACGCGATCCGTCGAGACTTCACCATCAACGGCCTGTTCTACGACATCGACAAGCAGACGGTCATCGACCACACCGATGGTCTCGAGGATCTTCGCAGGCGTGTGGTGCGGACGATCGGCGATCCTGCGGTCCGACTCCGCGAGGACCCGATCCGGATTCTTCGCGCGATCAAGTTCGCCGCCCGTCTCAACCTCGAGATCGAGACGGAGACGCTTACTGCCATCAAGTCGTATGGCACAGAGATCGACAAGTCCGCGCCGCCGCGGGTCCTGGAAGAGATCTATCGGTTCTGCCGCGAAGGGGCGGCGGAGCGCTCGTTCGTGTTCCTGCGCGGGACCCGCGTCCTCGATGTCATCCTCCCCGAGTTGGCGTCTGCCTATCGCGACGACGAGGCGGCCTGGAAGACCCTGCGTCATCTGCTGAGAGAGATCGATCAACGACCGGCTCCGCGAATCGACGGCGGCGAGAGCCTCACGGTTCTTCTCCTTCCGCTCCTCGTCCGTCCCTTCGGTTGGGGTGGCGACGGTACGGTCGACGAGGGTCGTCGAGTAGACGCCCGCGATCTTGCCAATAGTTGGCTGGATCCCCTGGGTCGCCGGTTACGACTCGCACGCCGGGACCAGGAGATCTGTCGACTGCTCCTCCTGAGCCTCGTGCGAATGGCCCAGCCGCGGCGATTGCGGCCTCGAACTAAACAGGCGATCGTGAGACGCAGTTGCTTCCCGGCGGCACTCGGGCTGCTTGAATCGATGGCCCGGCACCTGGGGGGAGACCTGACCCGCGCCGTCGAATTCTGGGGTCGCCAGTCGGTTCCGGAGGGACGGCGCTCGGCGCCGCCGACTCGCAAGGAGACCGACTCCCCCGCCCCACGGCGACGTGGACGACGTGGAAAGCGTGGCGGTGAATCGCGTAGCAAGCCGGAACCGGAGGCGACCGTAAAGCAGGTGCCATTGGACTTCTTTGCCGCACTCCCTTCGGCACCTTCCGATGGGGCCTCGACCGAACCGGACAGTGACCGCTACGGTGGCGATCAGTTCGGCCATCACGAGCCTGAGGAGCGCCAGGAACCTCGAGAGTCTGAGGAGCGCCAGGAGCCCCAGGAATCGGAGCGACGCCCCCCGCGCAGACGGCGACGTCGGCGACGTCCTCGCGACGGCGGTGGCAACACCGACGACAAGGACCAGACCTCCGATGAGTGATCGATCTCTACCGATGCATCGACCTCGCAAGGTTCGTCAGACTCTGACGGTCAACGGCGAAACGCACGACGTTCTGTTCGACGGCTACAAGACGCTGCTCGAAGTTCTGCGTGAGGATCTTGGTCTGACCGGAACCAAACATGGCTGCGAGCTCGGCGAGTGTGGAGCCTGTGCCGTTCTGGTGGACGGCGAGCCGCTTCTGTCGTGTCTGATGTTGGCACTGGAGTGTTCCGGCCGGGAGATCACCACGATCGAAGGCCTGGCCGACGGAAACGAACTTCATCCGTTGCAGGCGGCGTTCGCCGACCTCGGTGGGTCGCAGTGTGGCTACTGCACCCCGGGAATCCTGCTCACCGCCAAGGCATTGCTGGAACGGCACCCGCAGCCGAACAGAGAGCAGATACGCGAGGCCCTATCGGGCAACCTCTGCCGCTGCACCGGATATGAGCAGATCTTCGAATCGGTGGAAGCCGCCATTCTGAAGATGACCGCCCGGTCGGAGGCAAGTCGATGAGCGACCGCGATTCGCTTTCGGTGGTCGGCAAGCCTCGGCGCCGTGTTGATGGTCGCGCCAAGGTTACGGGTCAGACGCTGTTCGCCGACGACCTGGTGCTTCCTCGGATGCTGCACTGCAAGCTGCTCCGCTCGCCGGTGGCGCACGCTCTCATCAAGCGACTCGATGTAAGCGCTGCCCTGGACTATCCGGGCGTCCATCATGTTCTCACCGGTAAGGATCTACCCATCGAATTCGGGATCTTGCCAGTCAGTCAGGACGAGGAGGCGCTCTGCGGTGAGAAGGTCCGATTCGTCGGAGATCCCGTCGCTGCGGTGATTGCAGACGACGAGCTCGTCGCCATGGAAGCGATCGAGCACATCGATGTGGAGTTTGAACCCCTCGAGACCATCGACAGTCCGGAGTCGGCCCTGCGGACGCCGGCACCCCGCATCACGAGTATGGCGAGGAAGGGAACATTCATAAACGTGTCGCGCTGGAGTTCGGCGACGTCGAAGAGGCGCTCGACGCGTCGGATCACGTCTTCGAGGACACGTTCTACTTCGAGGGCAATACCCACCTCCCGATCGAGCAACACGCCTCGCTTGCAGCCGTCGACCGAGATGGAAAACTGACCCTCTGGTCCAGCACCCAGACGCCGCACTACGTCCATCGCGCCCTGGCGAGAGTCCTGGAACTTCCCCCGGCGAGAATCCGTGTGATCGCGTGTCCCAACGGGGGTGGGTTCGGCGGAAAGAGCGACATCTTCGGCCATGAGATCGTGGTCTGCAAGGCGGCCCTGGATCTGGGGCGGCCGGTCAAGATCGCACTCAACCGCGAAGAAGTTTTTTACTGTCATCGTGGCCGGCACCCGGTCCTGATGAAGTTTCGAACGGGCGTGACCAGCGAGGGCAAGCTGACCGGCATGCACCTCCAGACGCTTCTCGACGGCGGGGCATACGGATCGTACGGTGTGGCCAGCACGTTCTACACCGGCGCGCTCGCGACGGTGACGTACGAGCTACCGCGATACCGGTTCGACGGCTGTCGCGTCTTCACCAACAAGCCCGCCTGCGGACCCAAGCGTGGACATGGAACGCCGCAACCTCGCTTCGGCCAGGAAGTTCAACTGGACAAGATCGCTGCCTCGCTCAAGCTGGACCCTGCCGAGATGCGACTGCAGATGATCGCGCCGGCGCAATCGGTGACCGCGAACCACATGAAGATCAGCACCATCGCGCTCGGTGAGTGCATTCGCCGGGTGACGGCGGCGTCCGACTGGTCCAACAAGCACGGCAAGCTTCCGGAAGGCAAGGGCGTCGGGTTGGCATGCGGCTCGTATCTCTCCGGCGCGGGGCTCCCGATCTACTGGAACAAGATGCCGCACTCCGGAGTCCAGATAAAGCTCGACCGCGGTGGTGGCGTGACGGTGTTCTGTGGCTGCACTGAGATTGGCCAGGGCTCGGACGACGTCCTGGTAGGTCTCGTGGCCGAAGTCCTCGGGACGCACCCGGATGACATTTGCTGTGTGACCGGCGACACGGACTTGACCCCGGTCGACCTCGGGTCCTACTCCAGCCGAGTCACGTTGATGATGGGGAATGCAGCGATCCAGGCGGCGGAACGCGCGAGAGAATCGTTGCGAACGGCGGCCGCGGACAAGCTCGACGTACCGGCGGAGCGTCTCGTGTTCGCCGATCGACGGGTGTTCGACACGGAAGACCCTGACCGCGGGATGTCCTTTCGCGATGCGATCATTGCCGCCGAGGAACGGTTCGGCACACTCGGGAGCGTTGGTTCCTACACGCCTCCCCGCTCGCCGGCCCGCTACAAGGGCGGTGGCGTGGGCCCGTCGGCGGCCTACTCCTACAGCGCCGCGATCGTCGGCGTGACCGTCGACCCCGCGACGGGTTGGCTGAATGTGGACGACGTGTGGTGCGCTCACGACATCGGGCGTGCGCTCAACCCCGTCCTCGCCCGCGGGCAAGTCGAGGGGAGCGTCTACATGGGTCTCGGTGAGGCACTCATGGAGGAGCAGATCTTTCGACGGCTGCCAAAGAAATTATCGGGGGCGCTTGTACACAAGATCCCCTCGCTACTTGAATACAAGAGCCCGACCAGTCACGACATGCCGAGGCTGCACACGATCCTCGTGGAAGAACCGGATCCCAACGGACCGATGGGCGCGAAGGAAGTGGGGCAGGGTCCTCTCCTCCCGATCATGCCGGCCGTCGCCAACGCCGTCTTCGATGCGGTCGGCGTACGGATCGACGAGGTCCCAATCACACCGGACAAGATTGCGAAAGCCCTTGAGTTGAAACGACAAGGGAAGGAACCCCGGGTCGGCCCCAAGACGTTCCCGGAAATCGAGTGGCCCGAGGCGTTGCAAGTCCCACCCCCGTGGGAAGGCGGCGACGGCAAGGCCATCAACGATCCGGATCGCAAGCGTGCGGCGAAGTTGACGGAGGAAGCCCGTCGATGATGCGTCTGCCGAGATTCGATTATCACGCGCCCTCTACGATCGCCGAGGCGGCGGAGATCCTTGCCGGCGAGGGGCCCGCCGCCATGCTCATCGCAGGCGGCACGGACCTTCTGCCGAACATGAAGCGACGCCAACAGACACCCGGTACGCTCGTGGCGCTTCGCGGAATCGACGAACTGCGGCAACACGACGTCGAGACGGCCGGTGCGACCCTGGGCGCGGGACTCACCTTGACGGATGTCGTTCGCAACGATGACCTCCGCGAGCGCTACGCCGGACTCTGGCAGGCGGCGGTGCAGGTCGCGACCCCCCATCTACGAAACATGGGGACCCTCGGTGGCAACCTCTGCCTCGACACACGCTGCAACTACTACGACCAGAACTACGAGTGGCGGAAGGCGATTTCGTTTTGCATGAAGAAGGACGGCGAGACCTGCTGGGTCGCACCGGCCAGCAAGCGCTGCTTGGCGGTGTCGTCGACCGATACGGCCCCAGCCCTGGCCTCGCTCGACGCCAGGGTTCGACTGGTGTCGAAGGAGGGTTCGCGAGAATTGGCACTGCTCGACCTCTATAAAGATGACGGCATCCAGTACCTCTCTCGCCGACCGGACGAGATCCTCGTCTCGGTGTCGCTTCCGGAATCGTCGGGTTGGGCCAGCACCTACTGGAAGCTTCGTCGTCGTGGTTCCTTCGACTTCCCGGTCCTCTCGGTGGCGGCTGCGGTCAAGCAGGCGGGCGACGGAACCATCGAGGACGCCCGCATCGTCCTCGGCGCCGTCGCGTCGGCACCGAGAATCTCGGAAGACGGTGCGGCCTGCCTGATCGGCAACGCGCTCACCGATGAGTCAATCGACGCCGCGGCGTCCCGGGTGGCCACCCAGTCCAAGCCGATGGACAACACCGACTTCGTGCTGCACTGGCGCAAGCGTGTGACGGCGGAGTTCGTCCGCTACGCGCTTCGTGAATTGCGCGGCGACCCGATGGGCGAGACCCGTCGCCGGATCGCCCAGCACGAGCTGATCCCGCTCTAATATTGGCCAAAAGTCCGAAAATCCGACACCGGATGACGATTCCGTCAGCCGGCTTGCCCCTCTCATGGCCGGAACCTAAGTTCGATGGCGAGAGAGGGAGAAAAAATGAGCGAAGCGACTCGACGACGGGACTCCATGGGAGGCTCGTTCATCATCGACGACAAGGGCACCATCCTGGGATTCGACCAGATGATGGAGAATCTGACCGGCTGGCCGGCCATGGATGTCGTGGGACAGAGCAAGGAGATCCGTCTCGATCCCGGTGGCGCACGAGGCCCCGGCCTGACCAGCGTGTCGCTCTTTGACGGCGATCTCCGCACCGGCGGCAGTCGCGAGCAGCGAAGCCTGGTCTTCAATTGCCGTGATGGCGGGCGCATGGAAATCGAGATCGTCGCCGAACCCCTGAGTGGGCCCGGCCGACGAACGATCATCCGCACCCTTCGCGTGCTGTCGACGACGGCCGAATCCTCGGGCCAGGCCGGTGACGGTCGAGACCCGTTAACCCTCCTACCCGACACCGACCGCTTCAAGCGACAGCTCGCGACTCATTTCGACATCGCGGCGCGCACCGGAAAACCGTTCGCGCTGATCCATCTCGACATCGATCACCTGCGGGAGTTCAACGACAGGCACGGGAGGGCTGCCGGCGACGACGTCCTCCGTCGGATGACGGGAATCCTCCGAGTTGCGATCGGAAACGAAGATCATGTCTGCCGACTGGGTGACGACGATTTCGTCGTCCTCCTTCCGGGTGCCGGACGGGGTGAGGCTCGTCGTGCCGCGTCGGGAATCCGGACGACCGTAGCGGGCTACCGATTCATCGAAAACGAACAGGCCAAGATCACGGTCTCACTCGGGGCGGCTTCGTTCCCGGCAGATGCCGAGTCCGATTCGATGTTAATGACCCGAGCACGGGAGGCGCTGGACGAGGCACGCAGCATGGGACGCAATCGCGTCTGGTGTTACCTTCGTCGCCCGCGTGTGCCCCTCGAGGTGCCGGTCTACTTCGATGGCGCCGAGTCCCAGCTGGTGGGCTATACACGCGACCTCTCGCCCAGCGGTATCTTCGTACAGACGTCGATGCCGATCGAGATCGGCATGCGTTGCGCGTTTGCGTTCCCGCTGCCGGGAAGCGATCGCAAGGTCCATGTCATCGGCCGTGTCGTTCGGTCGGTCCCGACCGACACGTCGAATGACAGCAGCGAGGTTCGAATTCCCGGTATGGGTGTCGAGTTTGAGCGCTTCGGCGGGCCGGTGGATCGCACCTCGATCGCGGAGTACCTCCACCGACATGAGGGCGAGACCCTACGGCCCGAAAACGGTGTTTTCAGCGTGTAGACGAACCTGAGGCGAATCCTGGCGGCCGGTCGCCTATAATCCGGCCTTCATGCTCAGCGCCTCACTCTTCATTATTCTCGGATCCTGGCTCGTTCTGGCGGGCCTTGCCGTCCTCGCCTATCGGTTCAACTGTCGTCGAACCGAGCGAGATGACGATTGAGCGGCGACGGCTCCATCCTGGCCGGCCTGATCGTCTACCTCGTGGTGATGTTGACGATCGGCCTCCTCTGCGCCCGTCACATGCGATCCCTCGACGACTATGTCCTGGGGGGGCGTCGGCTTGGCCCCTGGGTCTCGGCCATCTCGGAACGGGCATCCGGAGAGTCGGCATGGTTCCTTCTCGGTCTCCCCGGTGCGGCCTACGGTCTGGGGCTGACGGAGTACTGGTCCGTGATCGGCATCGCCGGCGGCATCCTCGCCAGCTGGACGTTCATCGCCGTGCCGCTTCGAAGAGAGACCGCCCGCATGGGTGCCCTGACGCTTCCCGACTATCTCGAGGCCCGCTTCAACGACCGGAGTCGGATTCTCCGTATCGTCTCGATGGTGGCGATCCTGCTTTTCTACACGGCCTATGTCTCTGCGCAGCTTGCCGGCGGCAGCAAGATTCTCAACGCGACCTTCGGGATCGAACCCGGATACGGACTCCTGATCGGTGCCCTCGTGGTCGTCGGTTACACGTTGCTCGGTGGGTTCCTGGCGGTTGCCTGGACCGATCTGATCCAGGGTCTCCTGATGACGGCGGTCGCCGTCGTGTTACCGATCGCCGGAATCATCGCCGTCGGTGGACCGAGTGCGCTGATCGAAAAACTCGCCGTGCGGGGTCCGGACTATCTCTCCATGAGTGGTGGACAGGTGGGCTCAGGGTTCTTTCTTGGCGTCGTGGTCGGTGGGATGGCATGGGGTCTTGGATACCTGGGACAACCCCATCTCCTCATGCGTTACATGGCGATTCGCAAGACCTCGGAGCTACCCAAGGGCGGTCTAATCGCGATGTGTTGGACGCTGGTCTCGTACTGGGGTGCCCCGCTCATCGGACTCGTCGGCGTCGTCGTGCTCGGCCCGAACCTGGCCGATCCAGAGCAGGTCATGCCGTTGCTGGCCGTCGCCCTGATGCCGGGGTGGATCGCAGGCGTCATGATCGCAGGCGCGACCGCCGCCATGATGTCATCAGCCGATAGCCAGCTGCTCGTCGCGTCCTCGACCCTGATCGAGGATATCTACGTGAAACTGCTGGGCGGCGGGAAACGACCCGGTCGGCTCGTCTTCTACTCGCGACTGGCAACCATCGCGGTCGGGGCCGTAGCTCTTGGGCTTGCCTATCACGCGATGCGCACCCAATCGAGTCTGATCGACTCGACCGTCTCCTATGCGTGGACCGGCCTGGGGGCGTCCTTTGGTCCACCGCTGGTATTCGCACTCTGGTGGAAGGGCACCACACGCCAGGGAGCCCTGGTGGGCATGATCGGTGGCATGATCTCGACCGTCGCATGGAAGAATATGGCCAGCCTCCAGGATCTGCTGGATATCAAGGCTGCCGCAGTGCTGATCAGCGCTCTACTTGTCTGGACCGTAAGTCTGTTGACCCGCAAGTCGTCGTAGACGACCGAAGTTTCGAGGAGGAACGATGGGATCGAACAACAAGGGCTTCGTCGCCCGCTTTCTGAACGGCGTCGAGGTCGCCGGCAACAAGTTGCCGGATCCCGCCATTCTCTTCGTGATCTTGCTGGTGCTGACCTGGATCGCCTCGGCAATCCTGGCGCCCATTCAGTTTAACGAGGTCCATCCCGCGACTGGAGATCCGATTCGGGTCACCAATCAGCTAAGCGGAACGTCGATGGTGGGTTTCCTCACCGGCATGGTGAAGACTTTCACCGGGTTTCATCCGTTAGGCGTGGTCCTCGTCGCACTTCTCGGTGTCGGTGTCGCAGAGAGCACCGGATTCATCAACGCGGTTCTGAAGTACATGTTGGGCTTCACCCCCAAGATGCTTCTGACGCCGATGTTGATCCTTGTCGCCATCGTCAGCCACACGGCGGCCGACGCGGGGTATGTGCTGGTGATACCGATTGGAGGTGTCATCTTCTATGCCGCGGGGCGCCATCCACTGGCGGGCATCGCGGCGGCCTTCGCCGGGGTCTCCGGTGGATTCTCCGCCAACTTCATCCCGTCAGGGATCGATCCCCTGCTCCAGGGGATCACCCAGGTCGGAGCACAGATCATCGCCCCCGAGCGATTGGTCAACCCGCTCTGCAACATCTTCTTTACCGGCGCCTCGAGTCTTCTCGTCATCTTCGTCGGCTGGTACATCACCGACCGCATCATCGAGCCGCGTCTGAAGGACACGGAAGTCGACGGCGACCCCGATCAGATGCCGAAGATGGATGAGCTGACCGACAAAGAGCGACGCGGAATGTTCGCGGGGTTGTTCTCGATCGCCCTCGCCGCCGGTTTGCTGATCTGGGCCATGTGGAGTCCGACCTCGGTCTTCAGAAGCCCCGAGGGCTCGCTGACCGCCTTCACGGCGCCGATCATGGGATCGATCGTTCCCCTGATCTTCCTGTTCTTCCTGATCCCCGGCGTCGTCCATGGCTACGTCTCCGGATCGGTAAAGAACCATCGAGACATCGTCAAGGGCATGAGCACGACGATGAGCACGATGGGCTATTACCTCGTGATGGCGTTCTTCGCCGCCCAGTTCATCGCCGCATTCGGTCAGTCGAATGTGGGTGTCCTTATCGCGTTGAAGGGAGCCAACCTGATCCAGTCCATGGGGATGCCGGCCGCGGCGACGATCGTCGGGATGATCTTCCTGAGTGCGTTGGTCAACCTTCTGGTTGGCTCCGCGTCGGCCAAATGGGCGCTGCTCAGCCCGATCTTCGTCCCGATGCTGATGCAGCTCAACCTGTCCCCCGAGTTGACCCAGGCGGCCTACCGCGTCGGCGATTCCACGACCAACATCATCACGCCACTGATGCCCTATTTCCCGCTCGTCGTCGTCTTCTGTCAACGGTATGTGAAGAAGACCGGGATCGGCACCGTGACATCGCTGATGTTGCCGTACTCCGTCGTACTCCTTGTGACCTGGACCTTGTTCCTGCTTGCGTACTGGGCCCTGGGGTTCCCGCTCGGGTTGCAGTCGTCCTATGTCTATCCCTGAACGGTCTCGTAAGACTGAAATGATCTGGAGAGTTTCGTGATGCGTGATTCGATACGTCTGACTCGGTGGTCGGTTCTTGGGCTGACGACGATCCTGCTGTGGGCCGTGCTGGCTCCAGGATCGGTGTTGGCCAAGAAGAAGAAGGACAAGCCCGAAGAGACCACCGAGGCCGAGGAACCCTGGGACGTTCAGGCGCCCGGTGGGCCGGTCTACGAGGCCAAGCTGGATACCGACACCGGAACCTGGATGAACCTCGATGTCAGCCCCGACGGCGAACACGTCATGTTCGATCTACTCGGCGATCTCTACGAGATACCGATTGCCGGCGGCGACGCGGTTTCGCTGACCGACGGGTTCGCCTGGGATATGCATCCACGTTACAGCCCCGACGGGAGTTCGATTGCGTTCACGTCGGATCGCGGTGGTGGCGATAACATCTGGATCATGGATCGGGACGGATCGGATCCACAGGCCGTCTCGGAGGAGTCCTACCGACTGTTGAATAACCCGGTCTGGAGCCCTGACGGAGAGTTCCTTGCCGCACGCAAGCACTTCACGTCTCGGCGCTCCCTCGGTTCGGGAGAGATCTGGCTCTTCCACCGTAGTGGTGGGGCGGGGATCCAGCTCAACGAGAAACCGAACGAGCAGAAGGACCTGGGCGAGCCCGCGTTCTCGCCGGATGGTCGCTACATCTACTTCAGTCAGGACACGACCAGTGGCAGCGTGTTTCAGTACAACAAGGACTCCAACACACAGATCTATACGATCCAACGGATCGATCGAGAAGAGGGCCGTATCGAGACCGTCATCAGCGGTGCCGGTGGCGCCGCCCGTCCGACTCCCTCGCCCGACGGCAAGTGGGTGGCGTTTGTCCGTCGGGTGCGCTTCGACACCTGTCTCTTTCTTCACGACACCGACAGCGGTCGCAACACCAAGCTGACGTGCGACCTGGAACGGGACATGCAAGAGACCTGGGCCGTCCACGGCGTCTACCCCAATATGGCCTGGACGCCGGACAGCGACTCGCTGGTCTACTGGGCGACAGGAACACTCCACCGGATCGAGATCGATTCCCGTGAAATCACACCGATCCCGTTCCGAGTGAAAGACAAGCGGGAGATGGTGGAGGCTCTTCGTTTCCCCGTCGCGGTCGCGCCGGATCAATTCGATGTCAAGATGTTGCGTTGGGTTCAGGTCTCCCCCGCTGGGGATCGCGTCCTCTTTCAGGCCCTCGGCAAATTATGGGTTCGCGACCTTCCCGACGGAGAACCGACTCGGCTGACACTCCAGGACGACCACTTCGAGTTCTATCCGTCCTTCAGTCGCGACGGTCGCTGGGTTGTCTACACGACGTGGCATGACGAAGAGCTCAGCACGATTCAGATTGCCGCGTCGGATGGCACGTCCGTCAAGACGCTCGACGTCGGCCCTGGACACTACATCGAGCCGGTCTTTTCGCCGGACGGTAAGACGGTGGTCTATCGGAAGATCGGTGGAGGGTTCATTCGGAGCGGTCTCTACAGCCAGGAGACCGGGATCTACAGCATCGGACTGAACGGGGGTAAACCGGTTCGCGTAACCCGCAACGGCCGATCCCCACAGTTCGCGGCCGACGGCAGCCGATTGTTTTTCACGACCTCCGAGGCGGAAGATCGTCGAGCTCTCCGCAGCATCGACCTCGACGGGACGGACGAACACGAGCACGTCAACAGTGAGGCCGCGGTGGAGTTCTCGCTTTCGCCTGACGGGCAGTGGCTGGCATTCAGCGAACGATTCAAGACCTACATCGCACCGTTCGTCGCGACCGGAAAACCGATGAGTCTCGGTCCCGGTAGCACGTCCATCCCCGTTCGGCAGGTCAGCCGAGATTCCGGCGATTACCTTCACTGGTCCGGGGACTCGAAGACGCTCCACTGGTCCATGGGTCCTGAGCTGTTCTCGAGAGATCTGAAGGACGCCTTCGCCTTTTACGACGGGGCCCCCGAAGAACTCCCCGAACCGCAGGCCGAGGGCGTCGCCATCGGATTCAGATTCGAGACGGACGTACCGACAGGGGTAGTCGCACTCGTCGGCGCCCGCATCATTACGATGCGCGGCGACGAGGTTCTCGAGCGCGGAACGATCGTGGTCGAAGGTAATCGCATTCAGACGGTCGGCCCCACAGACGAAATCGACGTACCGTCGGGCGCGAAAGTGATCGATGTCGGCGGCCACACGATCATCCCCGGACTGGTCGATGTTCACTGGCACGGAAGTCAGGGAACCTCGGAGATCACACCCCAACGAAACTGGTTCAACGATGCGGCGCTGGCCTTCGGCGTCACCACCGCCCACGATCCCTCCAACGACACCAGCACGTTCTTCGCTGCCAGCGAGTTGGCTAAGGCGGGTTCGATCGTCGGTCCGCGGCTCTACTCCACGGGCATGATCCTCTATGGTGCGAGCGGCTCGTTCAAGGCGATCGTCGACAGCGAAGAGGACGCCGCCGGGCATCTTCGACGCATGAAGGCCGCCGGTGCGTTCAGCGTCAAAAGTTACAACCAGCCACGCCGCGAACAGCGTCAGCAGGTTATTTCCGCCGCGCGAGACCTTGAAATGATGGTCGTACCGGAGGGCGGGTCGCTATTCCAGCACAACATGACGATGGTGGTCGACGGTCACACCGGGGTCGAGCATGCCCTGCCCGTGGCCAACATCTACGACGATGTCCTTCAGCTCTGGTCTCAGAGTCGAACGGGCTACACCCCGACGCTCGGGGTGGGGTATGGCGGCATCTGGGGCGAGAACTACTGGTATGCCCATACGGACGTCTACGCCAACGAGCGTCTCATGGAGTTCGTCCCGCGCCCCTTCGTCGACTCCGTCGCGCGGAGACCCTTCATCGCACCCGAAGAGGAGTACAACCACATCTCGATCGCCAAGGGCTGCAAGGCGTTGACCGACGTGGGTGTGTCGGTCCAACTCGGTGCTCATGGGCAACGGGAAGGACTCGCCGCCCACTGGGAACTCTGGATGTTCGCCCAGGGTGGGATGACGCCTCTCGAGACGTTGCGCGCCGGCACATTGAACGGTGCCGCATACGTCGGCCTCGATAAGGACATCGGCTCCATCGAGGTAGGCAAGCTGGCGGACCTGGCAATCCTGGCAAAGAATCCACTCGAGGAGATCCGTCATACCGACTCCGTGGTCTTCACGATGATCAATGGCCGACTCTTCGACGCCGCCACGATGAACCAGATCGGGAATCACCCGGATTCTCGCCCTCCCCTGTTCTTCAAGGTCCACGGCGAGGACGTCCACGCGGAGAGCATCGGCTGTAGTTGCGTTCGGTCTCATCCGTGAGCCGGGCCGGGTTTCTGGCGTGGGCCTGTCTGCTGCTGCCACTTTCGGTGACGGCCGCGCCGCTGACCCATTACCTGCCTGAGGAAGTTCGTTACGCCGAAGACGTTCCACAACCGGCGGCAACCCTCGGCCACGAGGTGGGCGACTGGCATGTGCGTCACGACGCGCTGCTGGCCTATCTGAGGACGCTGGCGGCTCACTCCGATCGAATCTCTATGGAGGTTCAAGGCAAGACCCACGAAGGCCGCCCGCTGGCTCTCCTGACCATCACGTCACCCCGGAACCATGCGCGCCTGGAGCAGATCCGGGAGGCGCATCTGGCGGTCTCTCGTGGCGAGCTTCCCGCCGAGGATTCTCTACCGGTCGTGATCTGGCTCGGATACAGCATCCACGGGGACGAAGCCAGTGGATCCAACGCCGCACCGCTTACGGCGTACCACCTGGCTGCCGCCCGTGGAGAGGCCATCGACCGGCTACTCGAGAACGCGATCATTCTGATCGATCCAAGTCTGAACCCAGACGGAATGGGGCGATTCGCGAGCTGGGCCAACAGCCATCGTGGGACACGTCCCGTGACGGACCCCAACACTCGGGAGCATCGTCAAGCGTGGCCCGGCGGTCGAACCAACCACTACTGGTTTGACCTGAATCGCGACTGGTTGCTGGTGCAACACCCCGAGTCCCGTGCGCGGGTGGCCACCTATCGCCGATGGCAACCCCATCTTTCGGGCGATTACCACGAGATGGGTTCCGGCTCGACCTACTTCTTCCAGCCTGGAGTTCCGACTCGCACCCATCCGTTGACCCCTGAACGAAACCAGGAGCTGACACGGTCCATCGCCGAGTTTCATGCGGCGACGCTGGATGCCGATGGGACTCCCTACTACACCGAGGAGACGTTCGACGACTTCTACTACGGGAAGGGCTCGACGTATCCGGATATCAACGGCAGCGTCGGTGTCCTGTTCGAGCAATCGAGTGTCCGCGGCCACGCAATGCGCAAGGCTAGCGGAGTCGTCCACTTCGCAGACGCGATCCGCAATCAGTTCCGTACGTCTCTCTCGATGCTGGATGCCGGCCTCGAACTGCGTAAGGAGCTCATCGACTACCGCTACAAGTTCCACCGCGATGTGGCGTCGCTGGCTAAGGCCGACAACGTACGTGGTTGGCTGCTGGCTTTTCCCGGCGACCCTGCCCGCCGACACCACATGCTGGAACTCCTGCAGACTCACGACATTCGCTCTCATGAACTCGCCCGTGAGACGACCATCGATGGTGTTCGTTTTCGCGTCGGCGAGGCCTGGGTCGTCCCCGTCGATCAACCTCAGTATCTGCTGGCGCGGGCCCTGTTCGAGGTCCGCAAGGACTTCGCAGACTCTACGTTTTACGACGTATCTGCATGGACTCTACAGATGGCGATGGGTGCCCAGTTCGTCGAGCTCGACCGAAAGTCGCGCCCCGAGACACTCCTGGGTGATGTCATCGAGAGAAGCACCCTTCCAAACGGGACCCTCCACACCGGTTCGGACGACGTCGCCTGGGTGGTCCCCTGGAACGGCTACTACGCGCCCCGTGCGCTCGTGCGCCTTCTGGAAGCCGACGTAGCCGTCGTCGTCGCCAGCCGAACGATGACGGTCGATACGCCCGATGGGGTCCGAGCTTTCGATCGCGGAAGTCTGCTCGTGCGTCGGGGGGAACAGAGCATCTCGACCGACGACCTCCAGGAATTGCTGTCAACCATCGCCACGGAGGACGGGCTGGATGTTTTCGGCGTACGCAGCGGTCTCACGCCGGCCGGTGTCGATCTCGGCAGCCCGACACTCTTCCCGGTGCGACTGCCAAGACCCCTCCTGGTCACCGGGCGTGGAGTCTCCGCCAACGACGCCGGAGAGATCTGGCACCTTCTGGACTTTCGATTCGGGATCGAACTGCCGATGATCGACGGTCGCGACCTTAGCGACGCAGGCTTGCGGGAGTACAGCCACGTGATCATCGCGGACGGCTCGCCTGAAGGTTGGGGGGACGAGCCTCACGCGGCGTTGCGACGGTTTGTCTCCGATGGCGGGACGGTGATCGCCGGAAACAACGCCGCAGGCTGGATCTCGAAGCAACTCTTCAAGGCCGACGAAGCGATTGAAACGGAAGAAGCCGAAGACAAGACGTCCGACGTACCCAGACCCGCTCGGGTGTCGTACTCCGATTACGATCGACGACGGGCGATCGAACAGATTGGCGGCTCGATCTTCGAGATCGATGTCGACACGACCCACCCGCTGGGCTTCGGTTACGACGACTCACGGGTCGCCGTTTTCAAATCCGGTGCCCGTCAACCCTTTGCGGCCAGCGACAACCCATACGAGAACGTGGCGTTCTACTCGGCTAATCCCCTACTCAGCGGCTATGCGTCCGAGAAGAATCAGGAACGGTTTGCCGAGTCCATCGCAATCCGCGTCGAACATCGTGGACGCGGCCGTACGATCCTGTTTGCGGACAACGTAACTTTCCGGGGCTATTGGTTCGGCGCCAACCGGTTGTTTCTGAACGCGCTGTTCTTCGGAGAGTCGATACGCAAGACGCGGTGGAACGAAGCCGAGCGCTAACCTACACGGAAGCGGACACTTTGCTACCGGGTGCCCAACGTCGGATCAACAACATCGACAGGACTGCGGGGACCGCCAGAATCGCCAGCGCCGTAAACGTCGCGGCGAGTCCGTAGCGATCGCTGACCCAGCCCCCCACGTACGCGCCACTGGCGCCGAGCCCGAAGCTCAACATGAAATAGAGGCCGAAGCCTACTCCGCGTAACTCGGGGGGTGTCAATCGTGCCACGAGCTGATTTCCCACGGGCTGGGTAAAGAAGTGAAAGAAAGAGACTGCCATCACGAGCGGGACTGTCGTCATGCCGTGCACATGAGGAATCATGATCAAGAACGGTATCTGCATCAGCGCCCCGATGAGGAACACCATCGCCGGGTGGATACCGTGATCCGAGAGTCGACCTGCGACGTACATCCCCAGAAGACCCACGCACAGAGCCACGGTTGTCCAGATTCCGCCAACGAGAACGCCGCGATCTGCCACGTCGGTCATCCGCTGCGCGAACAGCTTCGGCAGAAACGTCGTCATTCCGCGATAGACCATGCCGGTAAAACCGATTCCGACCAGCAACGCGATGATCGCGGCATAGCGTGGCGCGCGGAGAGAGCCGATTCGCGAGTGCGTCCGGCCGGTCGTTCCGATAGTCGTCAGCCAGAAACCGATCAGGATGGAGACGATGGCGAGCACACCGAAGGCCGTTCTCCAGCCGAACTTCCAACCCAGCCCACCGACGATCAAAGATGCCAGTGCGACCCCCGTATTGCCGGCCATGCCATGCCAGGCGAAGATGCGTCCGCTCTGAGGGAGTGCGTGAGAGATCCAGGTGGTCCCCGCCGGATGGTAAATACTGAGGGCGGCACCCATGACCGCCGCAGATGCGGTGAACGTTATCAGGTCGTGACTGAGTGCCATCGCTGCCAGCGAGAGACCCGCGCCGAACATGCAGGCCAGAAGCATGAACCGCGAGCCGAAGCGATCGACCAGAAGTCCCGCCGGCAACGAACCGACCCCAAACAGCATCGTGTACAGCGCAACGACGCGACCCATCTCCAGGTCCCCGACACCGAAGTCGGCCTGGATCGCCAGAAGCACGGCCGGAACGCTCAACTCGCAGACGTGGATCCAACCGTGACAGGTTGATGTCGCCGCAAGCACCGTGGATCGTGAGTCTCCCATTCGGCGGAATTCTATCGTGCCCGGATGGTCATGAACGTGACACGTCAAAAAAAAGGCCCGGCGGCTTCAACCACCGGGCGTTCAGTGGGGAGGAGCGAAACCTCCAGGACATGTCTGGCGTTCGACGCGTGATCGCCATCCTTGGCGGAGGTCCCGACACAACCGGTTTCCCGGTCGGGAGCATCGTAGCCCGACACGCGGCAATTTCAACGGACACAGAAATGTTGCTGCGATGCGCTAGGAATTGGGTCGCCATCCGCCGCGGGCATGGGCGACAAACCGCGCTTCGTGAGGATCGGGGGCTCGACCGGAGACGAGGGAGAGCCCGATGAGCAGCAAGATATTGGGACCCAAGCCCAGGATTCCGGCGTGCAGGTTGAACGGTCGGAGGTCACCGTAGATCGCAAAAAACGTGGTCGTCACGGTTCCTGCGATCAAGCCCCACAGAACACCGTTCGCCGACGCTTTGCGCCAGAACAGTGTCGCAAGAACGATCGGTGCGAACTGGACGATCGGACCGTAGGCGAACAGCAGCAGGGCCACGAGACTTCCGCGATAGAGAAACGCCAGAACATACGCCGCGACCAACGTCAGAACGATCGCGACTCGTATCCAACTTCTCTGTTGTTCCTCGTCCAACCGAACACCGAGCCCGGTCACCAGTCCGTCGCGGACCGCGATCGAGCCGGCGGCGTGTGCCATCGCATCGCCTGACGACATCGAGGCTGCCAGGGCTCCTGCACAGAACAACCCAACGACGATGGCCGGGAGGTCGAGGTTGGTCAACAGATGGGGCAGTATCTGGTCCGGCTCTGCGGGAGCCGTTGCGAAGAGGACTCCACAGAATCCCATCAGGAAGACCGGCACGAGAAAGATCTGAAACGTCGGATAAAGAACAACCGTTCGTCGAATGGTCTTCTCGTCACGTGCAGTGAACGCCTTCATGAACGCATGGGGCCAGAACGAGAATCCAAGAATCGAAACAAGAACGGCCGTGGTAAACCCGCCCCAGTTCCATGGTTCCCCGCTTGAGGTCAGTCCCGGTGGCACGAGCAGCTCGGGGCGCTGAGCCGCGATCTGCTCGAACATCGGGCCGACGCCACCGTACAGCTTATAGGGCAGATAGAGACCGAGGCCCCACGCCAGACCGATCATCAGGATCCCCTGAAACGTGTTGGTCCAACCGACGCCAAGAACCCCACTTCGCAGCACGTAGATCAGAACAACTGAGTAGACCAGCGCGCCTCCGACTCGCTGTGGAAGAAAGCCGTCGGTGACAACCTCGAGCACCTTGCCGGCGCCCTGGATCTGCAGCGCCAGATAGGGGACGAATGCGACGACACTGACCACCGCCATCACAAACGCGATGGATGGCTTCTTGAACCGATCGGCAACCATCTCCGCCTGGGTCACGTAACCGAAAGCTCGACCGACGCGTGCCGCACCGGGGCCGCAGAAATAGAAAGGAATCATCCCCAGGGCGCCATAGGCAAGGATGTAGAACGCGGCGGCCCCCCTGGAGTAGGCCCAGCCCGGCGCACCGAGGAACGCGAACGAGCTGAAGATCGTGGCTCCGGTGATGAAGTACAGCAAGACGAGGCCGAGGGTTCGGTCCCCCGCGACGAAACCCGCGGCGGTCGGACTGGAGCGACGGGCAGGCCAGAGGCCGACTCCGAGTGACAACGCCAGGTAGACCACGCACACCGTCGCGACACCCCATGTATCGCTCATCTATCGATCCCCGTCGCCGTCGAGGCGCGGACGTGTCCACTCGTAGGTCGCGACGACGAAGAATGTGAGGACGATCCAGCCGACCAGCCACGCCAACGACCACGGGAGACCGAGGACCAGCGGCCGGATGCGAGCGCCATACCACGGGTAGCCCGGCCACGTGACGGCACCGAGACAGACGATCAGATAGACCGCGAACAGACCGTGGCGCCAGCGGCCACGATCGACGGGTCTCATGGCGTCTCGGCGTTTCGTGTCCATCGCTGCAACCAATCAAGAACGGTCTCGTGCCATTGCTCGGAATTGCTCGGTCGGAGGACCCAGTGATTCTCGTCAGGATAGAACAACAACTTGCTGGGTACGCCTCGGCGCTGGAGTGCCGTGAACGCCCCCAACCCCTGCGACTCCGGCACGCGATAATCAAGCGCGCCGTGAATGACCAGCATCGGTGTTCGCCAGTTATCGACGAACCTGGCCGGGTTGAACTCCTCGAAGTTCTGCGGCACTTCCCACGGGGTTCCACCGTTCTCCCACTCCGGGAACCACAACTCTTCCGTCTCGTAGTACATCGCTCGCGTGTCGAAGACGCCGTCATGATTGACGAGGCATTTGAACCGATCGGACCACTTCCCGGCGATCCAGTTCATCATGTATCCGCCGTAGGAGGCTCCCAACGCGCAGACATTATCGCCGTCCATCCAGGGGAAGCGGGTCAGCGCCGCCGCCAGACCCTTTTGAAGATCTACGAGCGGCTTGCCGCCCCAATCACCCGTGATCGAATCGGTGAACGCCTGCCCATACCCAGTGGATCCGTGGAAATCGACCATGACCACCGCGTATCCGGCGCCCGCGTACGCCTGCGGATTCCAGCGGTAGTGGAAGGAGTTACCGAAGGATCCCTGTGGGCCGCCGTGAACCAGGAACGCGATGGGATACTTCTTGGCGGGATCGAAGTCTGCGGGAGTCAACGCATAGGCGTAGACCTTCTCGTCGTTCCAGCCACGGAACGCGAACTGCTCGGCCGAACCCATGCGGGCGAGCGCGAGACGGGCATCGTTGATCGTTGTCAGGCGACTGGACTTACCTTCGCTGTCCCGCCGGTAGATCTCGGCGGGGCCGCTCAGATGGCTCATCGAATAGACGATACCGCTGTCTCCCGCATCCCCGAACCCGTGTACGGAGCCCTGTTCGATGAGGATGACGGGGTCTCCCCCCGCGGGGTTCAGCGCAAACAGCGAACGCTGCCCGACGTTCGCCGCGGAGATCAGCAGTCGTTTACCGTCGCGACTCCACGCCATCGACCCCGGGGAACGATCCCAGTCCTCGGCGAGGACCCGAGTGTTTCCGGTCTTCGAATCCCTCAGGATCACACGGAAACGGTCCGCTTCGAATCCGGGCCGCGCCATGGCGAGATAGGCCAACGAACTGCCATCGGGCGAGAATACCGGAGCCGCATCCCAGGCGGGATTACTCTCCGTGAGGTTTGTCGGCTCATGTGAGCCGTCGATGGCCACCTGGTAAAGATCGAAATCGGTGGACCAGGATTCTTCCACGCCGACGTCCCGCGCCGAGAAGACCACCGCCTTGCCGTCGGGTGAGACCGTGTAATCCTCCGGCCCCCCGAAGGGACGGGTCGGGGTGTCCGCGTCCATGCCACGCATGAGATCCGCCGGCACCGATGCCCCGTCATCGTCCAGTCGAACGGAGAACAAGTGCGACCGGCGCCCGTCCTTCCACCCGTCCCAGTGCCGTACAAACAGCTGGTCATAGGATTGCCCGCTGGCAGGATTCGATTCGCGAGCGGCGAGACGGTTGACCGTGCAGGCCAGCGTGTCGCAATCGACGAAAACATCCATGGAGACGATGAGCCGGGTTGCACCCGGAACGATCGCAAAACTGCCGACATCGAGCGGCAGGTCCGTAACCGCCTGCGCTTCACCGCCCACAGCTGGCATCTTCCACACCTGTGACGAACCACCACGGGACGACAGGAAATAGAGGTCTCCACCGGCAGACCAGCGGGCCTGGTAGTCGCTGGCCGGGTCGGCGGTCCAGCGCGCCAGACCGCTACCATCCGTACCAACCCGCCACAGATCGGTCCGACCGCGGTCCGCCTCGAGGTCCGTCGTGCGTCGAGTGAACACGACCGTCGATCCGTCGGGGGATACCTGAGGGCCACCCAGGCGGTCCATCGCAAGCATGTCGCTTATGCCGAACGGGTGATCCTCTGAAGCCATCGCCATGCCGCCCAGCACGGAGACCAGAACAACCACCAGAAACACAGATCCCCGATTGCAACCTTGCATCGACGCCTCCCGATTGTTGACCCGCCAACGAGCCTACTTGTATCGCTTTTGCTCTTTACTGAAGTAGACGCGTGTCATGGTGACAACGCTCCCGGAGAGGAAGATCAGCGCGATCAGGTTGGGGAACGACATCAACCCCAGCGCCACGTCGCCGAACGTCCAGACGGCCTTGAGTGGCAGGATCGAGCCGAGGAAAAACATGAATATGAAAATCCAACGATAGATACGTATCGCCCCGCTGCCGAAGAGGTACTCGACGGCTCGGTCGCCGTAGTAAGACCAACTGATCCCGGTGGACACGGCGAACAGGATCACCGCGATGGTGACAAGGTAGTTACCCCAGCCCCCGGGCAGCCCCGTCTTGAACCCGTGCGCCGTTAACGCGGCACCGGTCAGGAGCGCCTCGCCGACCAGAGTCGGCTCTGCGTCTGCGCCCGCGACACTGACCGACCCGTCCGCCGCGACAAGCAGGGTTCCGCTCCATGGTTGGTTTGAAGCTGCCGTGAAGCGTGGCACCTCTACGATCGAGTCCAGCACGACCAGCGAGCCGTCACCGAGCTCCCCGTCGACCACTCGTAACGTGCCTCCACCAGCCGTCTCACGCTCCTCGCGCAGGTTCAGGATTCGGTTGTCGCCGGCATCCTCGATGAGTATCGCCTCGACCGACGAGAGCGGCAGCGTCTGTTCGACCCGATCCTTGTAGACGCCGGTCATCACGATGACGAGACCGGTCATCGTACAGATGACCAACGTGTCGATGAATGGTCCGAGGGATGCCACCAGCCCCTCCCGGACCGGTTCATCGGTTTTTGCGGTCGCGTGGGCGATCGGCGCGCTTCCCTGCCCGGCCTCATTGCTAAACAGCCCGCGACGAATGCCCCACATCAACGTCAACATGAAGGAACCAACCGCTCCACCGGCCAGAGGCTCGGGAGCGAACGCCTCGCGGACGATTCGGGTCAGACCGTCCGGAATCGCAGCGGCGTTCATCGCCAGAATCACCAGCGCGCCGGCAACGTAGAGACTTGCCATCCCAGGCGCCAGAATCGCCGTAACTCGGCCAATCCTCTTGATTCCACCGATAATGACCGCACCCAACAGTGCCGAGAAGATGATCGCGGACCAGATGGTAGGAAGCCCAAAATCGGACTCGATCTGAGTCGCGAGGGTGTTGGACTGATTCATGCAGCCGCCGCCGAACGAACTGATTGCCGCGCAGGCTGCGAAGAACATGGCCATCCACTTCCAGTTCTTTCCCATCCCCTTTTCGATGTAATACATCGGTCCGCCGGAGATCGAACCATCCGCATGAACCTTTCGATGCTTGAGCGCCAGCGTGCACTCGGCATACTTGAGGGCCATTCCGAAGAACGCGGTGACCCACATCCAAAGCAGCGCGCCGGGACCTCCCAGCCGAATGGCGATTGCCACTCCGGCGATGTTCCCGATGCCGACCGTCGCCGACAACGCGGTCGTCAGGGCCCGGAAGTGGTTGAGGTCGCCGGTGTCATCGGGGTTGTCGTAGGCGCCACGAGTGATATCGAGCGCATGCCGGAACCCGCGAACCTGGATGAAGGCGAGCCGAAGCGTGACGTAGAGACCCGCCCCCAGCAGCAGAGCGATGAGCAGCGGAAACAACGACGGCCACTCCCAGACGTACTCCTCGAGGAACTCCGCGATCGGTCCCAGGACACCGTTTACCATCCCGGAGATCGTCCCGGATACTCGTTCGAGCCAAGTCATCTGCAGTCACCCCCCGGAGCGATGCGAACCGTCGCGACGCCCCGTCAGATCGAAGCCGGGGCGCATGTCGCCCGGCACGGCGTCGGAATCCTACCACTGGTTGGCGGTTCGATGGGTGGTTCGCTAAGGTAAGTCGGTTCCACGACAAAACCTCACGAGGGCGAAGATGGCAAGGACCGCATGTTTGATTCCCGGCGACGGAATCGGCCCCGAGGTGATGGATGCGACCAAGCGCATCCTGGAACGGGCCGGTGCGGACCTCAACTGGTTGGAACTGCCGGCGGGATCCGCAGCTTTCGAGACGTATGGCGAGGTTCTTCCGCGGGAGACACTGGATGCCATCGGAGAGCATCGGCTCGCCCTGAAGGGACCCCTGACCACGCCGATCGGCAAGGGCTTCTCGAGCCTGAACGTCACGCTCCGCAAGACGTTCGATCTCTACGCCGCCCTCCGGCCGGTCCGATCGATGCCGGGAGTGAAGACCCGATTCGATGACGTGGAGATCGTCGTGGTTCGTGAGAATACCGAGGGTCTGTACTCCGGACTCGAGCATCAGGTCATCGAGGGCGTTGTCGAGAGCCTCAAGATAACAACCCGAAAGGGTTGTGAGCGGATCGCGCGATTCGCGTTCAACTACGCGAAGGAACGCTCTCGCAAGAAGGTGACCCTGTTCCACAAGGCCAACATCATGAAACTGTCCGATGGACTGTTCATGCAGGTTGCAAATGAGGTCCACGAGGCGGTCGCCCCCGAGATCGAGTATGAAGAATTGATCATCGATAACGGCTGCATGCAGATTGTCCGGGACCCGTCACGCTTTGATGTCTTGCTGCTCGAGAACTACAACGGCGATGTGGTCAGCGATCTCTGCGCGGGTCTCGTCGGTGGGCTCGGCGTGGTTCCAGGCGCCAACATCGGCGATGACTGTGCCATCTTCGAGGCGGTCCACGGCAGCGCGCCCGACATCGCGGGGCAGAACTTGGCGAACCCGCTGGCACTCGTGATGAGTGGTGTGATGATGCTGAACCACATAGGCCAACGAGATAAGGCGACGCGAATCAAAGACGCGTACAACCAGGTGCTGACCAAGGGCGATCCCTCCGTCCTGACACCGGATATCGGTGGCCGCGGCGGCACACGACAGTTCGCCGATGCCGTCTGCGAGTTACTTGGCTAGTCCCGCGGATCTTCGCCGCCGATTCGTCCGACTGACCTGGACGAATATCCTGGCCAATATCACTGTTCCGCTGGCGGGGCTGGTGGACACCGCGATGCTCGGACATCTGCCGAGCATTCGCTATCTGGCCGGTGTCGCCCTGGCCTCGATTCTGTTCGATTACGTCTACTGGACATTCGGGTTCCTCCGGATGGGAACCACGGGTCTCACCGCGCAGGCCGTCGGACGCGGTGCCGAGAGCGAGGTCTACGGCACTCTCTATCGCGCGGCGCTGACGGCACTGGGGATCGGCCTCCTACTCCTCATTTTCCAGATTCCCATTCGAGACGCGGGTCTCGGCCTCCTGCATGGCACGCCGGACGTCATGAACGCCGCTCGCGATTACTTTTCGGCCCGGATCTGGGCCGCACCCGCAGCGCTTCTCAACTTTGCCTGTATCGGCTGGCTTCTGGGTCGGGAGCGCGCCCGAAGCGTCCTGTTGATGACGGTCGTCGCCAACGTCACGAACATCGGATTCAACTGGCTGTTCATTGTCCGACTGGGGCTTGCGGCACGCGGCGCCGGGCTGGCGACGATGGTCAGTCAATACGCGATGTTGGCGGTCGCGATCGTCTTGATCTTGCGATCGGGAAGGCCTGGACAACCCGAGACCGATGCGTTTCGGTGGGGGCGCTGGGTCGAGCTACTGCGCATCAATTTCGATATTGTCGTACGAACGCTGTGCCTGGTCTCGGTTTTCGCGGCATTTACAAACCTCTCGTCGATCCTCGGAACCGTGGCCCTGGCCGCCAACACGTTGATCCTGCGAATCCTCACACTGTCGGCCTACGCGGTGGACGGTGCGGCGTTCGCGTCGGAGAGTCTCGCGGGTTACACGCTCGGAAAACGCGACATGGCAGGGCTGCGGCATGTCGTGCGGATGTCTCTGCGTGTCGGCCTCGGTTTCTCGATGCTGTTGCTCTTGCTAGTGGCGATTGCTCCCAACGCCCTCCTCGGGTTGCTGACCTCGCATCGGGATGTCATCGACCAGTCCATGCGGTTTCTACCCTGGCTGGTGCCGACGCTCCTGGCAGGTTCCCTGGCCTATATGTACGACGGGATCTTCCTCGGCATGACGGAGGTTCGACGCCTCCGGAATGCCATGCTCGGCAGCGCGGCGCTATTCGTGCCGTTGGCCTATTCGGCGTGGAGCCTGCGCAGCATCCACCTTCTATGGATGTCGCTGGCGGCATTTCATCTTGTCCGACCGATCGCGCTCTGGTATCAGCTCAGGCGAGTACTCGCGTCATTAGATCGGATAACCTGATCATAGGTTTCACGCATCGCCTTCGCGATACCGTCCCACGTAAAGTGCTCCTCGATAACCTGGCGCGCGCGAACTTCCATCGCTTCGCGTTTGACGGGATCCTCCAGTAGCTCACGAATACCGGCTGCAAGCGCTTCCGCCTCACCGGACACCACGACGCCACCGCCATATCGGGCAACGGCATCCGCGACGCCAACCCCCGAGGTCAGGACAACGGGTGTCCGCATCGACATGGCCTCGAGAACGACGACGCCGAAGTTTTCAGAATAGGACGGCAGCACCAGCAGCGGTGCCGCCCTCAGCGCTTTCCATTTTTGCTCTTCGTTGAGGTGACCCAGAAAGCGGACGCGGCCGCCAAGACCCAGACGGGCGATCTGCGATTCCAGCTCGTCGCGGTATCCGGTCTCGTCGTTACCGGCGAGATCGAGAGTCACATCGGGAAGCAACGCCAGAGCGGGCAGGAGCCGGTCCAGACCCTTCTCGCGACTGAGCCGACCCAGATAAAGGACCCGACGCTCGGCGGGGTCGATGGCCCGCGGGCCCGGATCGGCCCCGACTTCGATGCCGTTGGGGTGGATCAGGATTTGACGCATCCGAAGCCCCAGTTTCTGGATCTCGTCGCGCTCGTGCCGCGTCGAGGCGATCACCGCCCCGGCGTCGGCAAGCGTCTTGCGTTCGATACCGTGAATCCATGCCGTCTTGACCCACCGACTACGCATCCGGATCAAGTCTCGCACCAGCATGCCACGTGGTGACGTGACGAACGGCACGCGATTTCTTCGGGCAATTCGAGCCGCTCGCCATCCCGGCCAGAGAAAGACACCGTGGAGATGAACGATGTCGTAGCCCGCCATCGTCTCGTCGAGATGACGTGACAGCTCTCTCGAGTAGTACAGCCGGCGTAGGTTACGACTGCGGAAATAGAAGACCCGGACGCCGTCGATATCGACCGGCCGGTCATGGGGGACGTCCGAATCTGCGGCTCCATCGACGCTGGTCGTGACCACGTCGACCTGCGCGCCCCCACGGACCAGTTCGCGGCTCAGTCCGTGGACCGAGCGAATGGGCCCTCCGTATCGCCAGGCCGGAATATAGTATGGGACGACGTGAAGAACGCGCATCGTGTACGATTCTAGCATCGTGCCGATCACCCATCGTGGATCGCGGCCAGGAGAAGACGTCATGCATTCCGTACGTGCCCAACCCTTCCGTTTCCTCGGACCTCTTATCCTGGCGGGCTTGCTGCTGGCTTCGTCGGCAGCGTTGGCCGCCGGCGAATCCCTCCAGGATCTATTTCAGGCCGAGCGTTTTGACGAGGTGATCGAACGGGGGCAGATCGCAACGGGGCAGGATGGCGGCGATGGGGAGGCCTGGTTCTTCCTCGGACGCGCGTTGCTTCAGACCGGCAAGTACAAGAAAGCCCAGGAGGCCCTGGCCCACGCAGTCGAGCAGTCGTTTCGACCGGCGTACTCGCGGTTCCATCTTGCGGTTGCCGCCGCACATCGAAAGCGGACCGCCGAGGCGCTGGAGGCACTCGACGCTGCGGTGAAGGCCGGCTTCTTGCAGGTCGAGGGTCTGGAAGATCCTGCGTTCGACGGGTTCAGAACCTCGCGGCAGTTTCTCGATATCGCGGAGCGACAGAAGGCCCAGGCGATGCCGTGTCTCTATGACGATCGCTATCGGCAATGGGACTTCTGGCTTGGGAACTGGAACGTCCTTGGGGTCGATGGCTCCCCCCAGGGCCGCAACACGATTCAGCTGACCGAGAACGGCTGCGCCCTGATCGAGACCTGGACCAGCGCTTCCGGAGGTTCGGGGACCAGCGTTAACTACTTCGACCCCAAGACCTCGAAATGGAATCAGATCTGGGTCGATAGCCGAGGCGGAAATATCCGTCTGGTGGGCTCGTACCATGAAGGGACGATGGCGCTTCAGGGAGCCCACGTTACGCCGGACGGGAAGTCCGAACTCATCCGTGGAAGTTGGCGAGAGCTAAGCGATGGACGCGTGCGACAGTTCTTTGAGCAATCGAAGGACGTCGGGAAGACTTGGTACGTCTGGTTCGAGGGCTTCTACAACAAGACTGCAGAAGAGTAACCGGAACTCAGTCGGGCCCGATCCACCGTTGCAGTGCGTCGTTCTGGAACTGAGGCAACACGAATGCGGCCCGGTGGATCTCGGGTGAGTAGTAGCGGAACTCGAGCCCCGAGTCGGCGATCCGAGATGGACTCAGATCGCCCAGTGGGCAGAGCGCGGCACGAGACGCAAACGTGAACGACCACAGCCCTCCCGGGTAGGTCAGGTTCACGTAATTGTAGATCCTGGCCCGGCCGAACGTCGTCGACAGTATCTCCATCATTGATCGCTGACGATCCAGTTCGTAGAAACACGACTCCGCCTGAGACACGACGATGCCGTCGTCATTCAGGACATTCGCGACGTTCGCATAGAACGTCTTGCCGAACAGGGGTGTCGCCGGCCCGATAGGATCCGTCGAATCGACAATCACCAGGTCGTACCGCTCTTCCGTTTCCGCAACGAACGCCACCCCATCACCGACCGTCACCTCGACTCTGGGGTCGTCGAGCGCCGCCGCAGTCTGAGGAATGTGCTCCCGACAGCCGCGGAGTACCATCGGGTCGATCTCGACAAGACGGACATGCTCGACGGTGGGATGGCGAAGTAGCTCGCGGACCGTTCCACCGTCTCCCCCACCGATCACCAATGCCCGCCGCACACCCGGATGCACGAACATCGCCGGATGGGCGATCATCTCGTGATAGATGAATTCGTCTCGTTCGCTGATCATCGCGATGCTGTCGTTGAAGAGCATGCGACCGTATCCCGCCGTCTCGACGATATCGATCCTCTGGAACTCGCTCTCCTCCGAAAAGAGCGTCCGACGGATCCGATACCTCAGCTGCAGGATGTCCTGGTGATGTTCCTCGGCCCACAGTTCCAGTTGGTTCTTCGCGGTATCGGTCATCGGACCTTCTCCCCCTGCACCAAGGGCAGTTCGTCGGGCGGGTGAATTCCCGGCGCCGGACGATGAAAGCTCATGAAGTGGACTTCGTACCCCGACCTCAGTCGACAGGCTTGATGCGCCAGGATCTGATAGCCCGGCATGATCGGAACGCCCGTTGACTCCACATCGAACACCACAAGATCGAACGCCCGCGGTCGAAATAGCTTCGCGACGTCTTCGACGAGCGGCCCCATTTCCTTCGGATGGACGAGATTGGTCTCAAAACTCGCGTACGAGCCGACGGTATTTGGAGAGACGTGGAGCGTCGAATAGCGGTCACCTGCCAGCGCATTCAACGAATAACCGCTGGGCTCGAACTGATGCTCGTCGACGATCGCGTCGGTGACGTGGCCCGCAAGTGAACTATCCGCGTGCAACCACTCCGCGCCCTGACGACCCCGGGAGAAGCGCTCTCGTACTTCTTCGTCCAGGCCATACATCAGCATCTCGATCGTTCCGTCGTCCGCGGCCGCTCCCCCATCTCGCTCAAGAGAGAACAGGTTCAGATGGTGCAGGTCCTTGTGGCCGAATTGGTAGGCCCGACCCGGAAGCTTGCGGGCAAAGGTCTCGGCATCATCGAGAAAACTCGTGGGTTGCATGTGCGGGAACATCTCGTTCTTGCGTTCGTAGAAGAACCCTGTGACGGCCGCCAGATCCAGTTCTTCCAGAAGGGCTACCGCCGCACGTGGAAGTCGTGTGGTTCCGCACGTGATCATGAGGATCTTTCGGTCCCAGACGAACAGGCTCGACTCGGAGAGGAGATAGGCGTCACAGGAGCCGGAGGAGATACTGGACAGAATCGTCGCGTCCGCAAGCTCTACGAGGCGACCCCAGAACGGCCGGCCAAGTGAACGCAGTCCGGGACCTCCCTCACCGATGGTGAGCTCGAATTTCTTCTCGGTCCCCTCGAACTGCAACGTATCCTCTTTTCGGATCGATCGTGGCCCCTCGAACGACCGGAATTGTGCCATAACATCGTTGGACCGCAAGCCGGGTCCGTACCGCCGGAGCACGCAATGGCCGAGAGAGAATTCATCGTCACCTATCGCCTGATCGCCGCATCGGCCGACGATGCGGCGCGGGTCTCTCGCGAGATCGCCCTAGAGCAGACCGTGGAACTGCCCGAAGGCGCGTTTTCGGCGGCGATCGAGGCCAACGTCGTTCCCTGTCGTCGACGACTCGAGCCTGTCGGTGACGGATTCGAACTGGACCTGGCGTTCGACGAGGCACTCATCGCCGGCGAGCCCACGCAGCTGCTCAATCTGTTGTTCGGGAATATCTCGTTGAAACGAGGCATTCGTATCCAGCGTGTTGAGCCCAGTTCTATCTTCGCGAAGATGTTCCCGGGACCGGCCTACGGCGTTTCAGGTTGGCGTGATCTCTGTCAGGTTCGACGACGACGTCCGCTCCTCTGCACGGCACTGAAGCCCGTTGGCCTCAAGGCTCAGGAGTTGGCCGACCTCTGCCGCAAGATGGCGGAGGGAGATGCGGATTTGGTCAAGGATGACCATGGCCTGACCGACCAGTCTAGCGCTCCGTTTCGAGAGCGGGTTCGCCGCTGCCAAAATGCCGTTTCCGGATTTCGGACCCGCTACGTACCGAATATCACGGCATCCCCCGCCGAGACGCTTCGTCGACTTGAATTCGCGGTGGACCATGGATGCCGAGCGGTGATGGTCTCCCCACTTCTCTGCGGGATCGACACACTCATCGATGTCGCCCGCACGGGTCGCGTCGCGATTCTCGCGCACCCTGCTTTGTCGGGTGCGTACTTCTCTGCGGATCACGGAATCGCGCCGGAAGTGTTGCTCGGAGACATCGTGCGCCGCTGTGGCGCGGACGGCGTCATCTATCCCGAAGCCGGAGGGCGCTTCCCCCTCACCGAAGAGGACTGCTCACGCCTCCGAGATTCTCTTCGCGAGGAGAAGCAAGATGTGAAGCCCAGCATGCCCGTGCCGGGGGGAGGTCTACGAATCAATGGCGTTCAGGATCGGATAGACGCAAACGGCCCCGACACGATCTATCTGGTCGGCGGAAGCCTACACGACGACAACGACGTGGCCCGGAGCACGCGAGGCGTCATGGAGGCGCTTCGCGCATCGGCGTAACCGTCTCTTGACAGTCCGGCTCGACGGACTTAATGTTACTAAGATATGTACTTACCAATGTGGCAGCACGTTGACTGGTGGTGGCGGGTTTCTCGCGATGCCGGTGATCTGTCGCTGCCTGCTTCCTGATATCTCCCAACAGGATCTTGCGAGTCGCAATCAGACCCCGGCGAAAGCCGGGGTTTTTCGTTTACGTGTGTGTCCACGAAAGTAACTAGAGACAATGATGAATCAGACTGAGACACGAGACTTGACCGATACGATCCGCGCCGTTGTCGCAGGGCAAGACCTGACCCGTGACGAAGCACGACAGGTCGCCTCCGCCATCATGACGGGTGAGGTAGGCGATGCGCGAATTGCGGCACTTCTGGTCGCGTTGCGGATGAAGGGCGAAACGGTCGAGGAGATCGCGGGATTCGCGGACGTGATGCGTCGTCACGCGGATGGTGTTGCTGTCGACGGGGATGATCTCGTCGATACGTGCGGGACCGGCGGGGATGGCAAGGGCACCTTCAACATTTCCACGGTGACGGCCTTCGTCGCAGCCGGTGCCGGGTGTCGTATCGCGAAACACGGAAATCGATCTGTGTCGAGTTCGTGTGGCAGCTCGGACCTACTGGACCAACTGGGAATCCCCACACGGACAAGTCCCGAGACAGCCGCGCTCCAGCTACGTTCTTCGGGACTGACGTTCCTTTTTGCGCCGCTCTACCATCAGGCGGCTCGTCACGCCGCGAACGCCCGACGTGAGATCGGGATTCGAAGCATATTCAATATCGTCGGCCCCCTGACCAACCCTGCGGGTGCGAGCCGACAACTGATGGGGGTGTTTGACCCCAACCTCACCAAGCGTCTGGCCGGCGTGTTGAAGGAGCTCGGCTCCACCCATTGTCTGGTCGTCCACGGGTGCGATGGAATGGACGAAATTACGCTTGCCGGGCCGACCCGTGTGAGCGAGTTGCGCAGCGGTCGGATTCGCACTTTCGATCTACAGCCCCAGGAATTTGGTTTTGATCTGGCAGACGCCGAGGTCCTGCGAGGCGGCTCCCCGGACGTGAACGCGACCGTGGCCCTCGATGTGCTTCGAGGCATCACCGGTCCCGAGCGAGATATCGTTCTGATCAACTCTGCCGCAGCAATCTACGTTGGCGGGCGAGCGGCCACAATTGGCGAGGGTATCGAACTTGCTCGCCGTTCGATCGACGACGGCAAGGCGATGGCCGCTCTCGACTCGCTGCGGCGGGATCCCTCATGACGGAGAGTTTTCTCGATCGGATCCGTCGCCACAAGCAGGCGGAGATCGACTCGCTGCGGCGTAGGACCGTTGCCACACAGCGGGTTCCCGCGGGGGCACGACGCTCTCTGCGCAACGCACTCCAGGGAGCGGGACTCTCGATGATTGCCGAGATCAAACGGGCATCTCCGTCACGAGGCACGCTACGTCCCGAGCTCGATCCCGCCACCGTTGCCCGTTCGTATCAAGGGGCAGGGGCCGCCGCCGTTTCGGTTCTGACCGACGCTTCATTTTTTGGTGCACGACCCGACGATCTCGCTGCAGCTCGGGCGGCAATTAAGACGCCGGTCCTACGCAAGGACTTTATCCTAGACCCTGCCCAGATCGAAGAGACCGTATCGATGGGCGCCGACGCGGTCCTGCTGATCGTCAGGATGCTGGACATCACCCTTCTTCGCGATCTTCTTCAGCAGGCTACGGAGTCGGGCCTGGAAACCCTCGTCGAGGTGCACGACGTCGATGAGGTGCACACGGCCCTGCACGCCGGCGCGAGGATTGTTGGAGTGAACAGCCGTGACCTCGCAACGTTCGAGGTCGATCTGAACACAGCGTTGTCCGTCAGGCCCAGCATTCCCTCGGACGTCGTCAGCGTGGCAGAGAGTGGAATCCGAAACGAGGATGACTTGAGACGGGTTTGCGATGCCGGCTTCGACGCGGCTCTCTGTGGAGAGGCCCTGATGTGCAGCGACGACCCCGGCACGGGCCTCCGCGACCTCCTCACGGGTGCGCGATGAGAACTCGAATCAAGATCTGCGGCTTGACCCGGCAATCGGACGCGCATGATGCGGTCGCGTTGGGCGTCGACGCGTTGGGATTCGTTTTTGCGGAGTCGCCGCGTCAGGTCTCCCCGACCGCGGTGCGGCGAATCGTGGAGTCGCTTCCTCCGTTCGTTACAACCGTCGCCGTGGTCCGAGGAATTGGAACCGACCGGGCACTCGAGCTGGCGAAAGAGAGTGCGGTTTCGATGATCCAGTTTCACGACGAGACGCCTGTCGAAGAGGGATGCGCCGTGCCCTACCCATGGATACAGCGTCATGCCGTCCCAGACTCCGGCGACGCGGAACTTCTCCGCGCGTCGATCGGGCGGAGTCGAGCCCGCGCGCACCTGATCGACCCCGGGGCCGGCGATGGAGTTTCGTTTGACTGGAGCATCGCAAGAGATATGCCATCGCCAACGTTCATCGCCGGCGGTCTTACGCCATTGAATGTCGGTGACGCAATCAGAGCGGCACAGCCCTTCGGCGTCGATGTGTCGGGTGGGGTCGAGTCGAGTGCCGGCCTGAAAGATCTCACAAAGATGTCCGCGTTCGTTGATCGCGTACGACGGGCCGATGGAGAACTCTATGGCTGATCGTGCCGGCTACTTTGGGTCGTTCGGAGGGCGGTACGTCCCCGAGACCCTGATGGAGGCACTCCACGAACTGGACACGGCGTTCAATCGATCTCGTGGAGAATCGACGTTCGTAGATGAACTTGATGCGTTGGCCCGCAACTACGTTGGGCGACCGACACCGCTCTTTCCGGCACGAAGACTGTCGGCGAGAGCTGGCGGCGCGACGATCTGGTTGAAGCGCGAAGACCTCAATCACACCGGCGCTCACAAGATTAACAACGCACTCGGACAGGTGTTGCTTGCGACGCGGATGGGGAAACAACGGATTATTGCCGAAACCGGTGCTGGGCAGCATGGGGTCGCGACGGCAACAGCTTGCGCACTATTTGGCCTGGAATGCCACGTTTACATGGGCGCGGAAGATGTAGATCGACAGAGACCCAACGTCCAACGAATGCAACTCCTGGGTGCTGAGGTAATCGCGGTTCAGCACGGCAGTCGAACGTTGAAGGACGCGATCAACGAGGCCATCCGGGACTGGGTGACACACATCGAAACAACACACTATGTGATTGGTTCGGTGGTGGGTCCTCACCCTTATCCGACGATGGTGCGTGAGTTCCAGGCCGTCATTGGCCGCGAGAGTCGTCAACAGATTCTTGAAGCCACTTCATCGCTTCCTGTCGCCGTGGTCGCCTGCGTCGGCGGAGGCTCCAACGCCATCGGGATGTTTCACGGGTTTCTCGATGATGACTCGGTGAGACTCTTCGGAGTCGAGGCGGAAGGCTCGGCATCAATATCCGGAGGCTCCCCGGGCGTCTTGCACGGCGCAAACAGTTATCTGCTGCAGTCCCCCGAAGGACAGGTTCTGGAAACGCATTCGATATCTGCGGGACTCGACTATCCGGGGGTGGGACCGGAGCATGCCTGGCTCCATGACTCCGACCGAGTCACCTACGACAGTTGCGGAGACGATGACGCGCTTGCCGCCTTTAAACTGCTGTCGGAGACCGAGGGAATCATACCCGCGCTCGAGAGTGCCCATGCCGTTTCGTACGCCATGTCGCTGGCCGCGAAGCATCGTCCCGAGGATGCCGTGCTCGTCAATCTGTCGGGACGAGGAGACAAGGATCTCGGGATCGTCGAGAAGGAGCGGTCGTGATCGAGACGATTTTCAAAACGGCTCGCACCCAGGAGCGAATGGCTCTGATGCCTTACGTCATGGCCGGGTATCCGAATCTGACACGCAGCATGGAACACCTGCGGGCCATCGTGGATGCGGGTGCCGACATGATCGAACTGGGTATTCCGTTCAGCGATCCCGTCGCGGATGGACCCGCCATCCAGCACGCCGCCCACGAGGCATTGCGATCGGGCGTAACGCTCCGCAAGGTCCTCGATACCGTGGAACGACATTTCCCGGAGATCCCGGTCGTCCTGATGTCCTACCTGAACCCTCTGCTGGCAGTCGGCCGCGCGCCTCTTCTCGACCGACTCAGCGGGATAGGGTTTGCGGGTTTGATCGTTCCCGATCTTCCGCTCGAGGAGTGCGATGCGTGGAGGAGCGCGACGGACAGAGCAGGCCTATCGCTCGTACCGCTCGTCGCTCCGACCACTCGCGCGGATCGACGCAAACGCATCCTCCGTGACGCCCGAGGTTTCGTCTACTATGTGAGCGTGGCCGGAACGACCGGGACTCGTCGCACACTTAGCCCTATGTTGGCCCCCGCACTCGATCGACTCCGGTCGGAGACCCCTCTACCGGTGGCAGCGGGTTTTGGCATTTCCACGGCCGATCACGTTACTGCACTTTACGGTCACGCAGACGGAATCGTCGTCGGTAGCCGAATTGTCGAAGCGATCAGGAACAACGAAGATGTCGGGGCCGTCGTAACAACACTCAAGCACGCAACCGGGGGAATGACATGTTAATCGTAATGAAATCGGACTCCAGCACTGAGCAGGTCGAGCGAGTCTGTTCGTTCGTCAAGGAGCTCGGGCTAACTCCTCACCCGATTCCGGGAAAACTTCGCACGGCGATCGGCATCACGGGCAATAAGGGTCCTGTCGAAGCCCAGCGAATCTCGGCGCTACCAGGTGTCGCAGAGTTGATCCGTGTCACAAGCCCCTACAAACTTGCCGGCCGGGAAATGAAACCGGACAATTCGATCGTCGATGTCGATGGCGTCCAATTCGGCGGGAAAGAGTTTGTCATCATTGCCGGTCCGTGTTCCGTCGAGACCCCGGAACAGACGATGGAAACCGCGCGTTGCGTTAAGGGTTCCGGTGCCCATATTCTGCGTGGTGGCGCGTTCAAACCACGGACGTCACCCTACTCGTTTCAGGGGCTTGGAGAGCGCGGACTCGATATTCTTCTCGAAGCCAAGGCTGCGACGGGACTCCCGATTGTCTCCGAGGTCGTCGACACCGAGACCTTCGATCTGGTCGAGTCCAAGGTCGACATGTTTCAAATCGGCTCGCGAAACATGCAAAACTACTCGCTGCTGAAGCGAGCCGGTCGTTCACGGAAACCGGTTCTACTCAAACGCTGGATGTCCGGAACGATGCAAGAATTTCTGATGTGTGCGGAGTACATCATGTCAGAGGGCAACCATAATGTGATCCTCTGCGAGCGTGGCGTTAGGGCGTTCAGTGACTTCTCGCGATTCACGCTGGACATCGCCGTGGTTCCGGAGCTGAAGCAACGATCCCATCTACCCGTGATCGTCGATCCATCCCATGCCGGCGGGAAACGGGATCTTGTGATTCCTCTGGCCCGCACCGCCGTGGCCGCCGGAGCAGACGGGATCATCGTCGAGGTCCATCCACACCCCGAGGAGGCCCTTTCGGATGGCCCGCAAGCGTTGACACCCGACATGTTCGAACAGTTGGTTGACGAGATCCAGCGCCTGGCGCCGGCCGTCGGACGCTCGGTCCGGACGGTTGTGTGAGTTCTTCGCTCTTCCCGGTCCCGCGACCGCATTACCGGCGCTTCCGGGGCTCGCCGTGCCCTCTGACGTTGTATCGCCGGGTTTACGGTGAAGAGCGATTTGGCTTCCTGTACGAATCTCTCGAGGAGCGAGGCGGTCGCGATCGTTACTCCTTTCTGGGAGGGAAGCCTCGTGTGTTGTTTCGCAGCAAGGGCGATGTCTGCGACATCGAGTTTGACGGGATCACCCATCACCTGCGCCACGATCCACTGACGCTTCTTCGACGCTTGGTGCAGGTTGGTTCGACGGCACTCCCGATCTCGACTTTTCCGGGTGGTGCCGTTGGCTACCTGGGTTACGACATGATCCGGTTCCTCGCGAAGATCCCGGACCGCAATCCGGATCCGCTTGAACTACCGGAATCTCAGTTCATCTTCCCGAACGAGATCATCGTGATCGATCATCTCGATGAAGTCGTGCATGTCCTCCTCTATGACGATGGGGGGCACGTCGAGCGCGCAGCGGAGCTCGCGGCGGCAATCGACAGTTGCCCCACCCCGGCGCCTGCGGCGTCGAACGATGTCGCGGACGCCTCCGATGACGTCCCGTTGACGGCCAACATCAGCCGCGAGGAGTTCTGCGCCGGCGTGGATCGGGCCAAACAGTACATCCGCTCGGGTGAGATCTTTCAGGTGGTGCTCTCACAACGGTTCGAGTTCGACCTGCCCGTTCCGCCCATCGACCTGTACGCCGCCCTCAGAACCACCAACCCCTCGCCATACATGTACTACCTCCACTTCGACGATCTGGAGATTGCGGGCTCCTCCCCGGAGATGTTGGCCCGACTGACAGGTCGACGAGTCGTAACCCGACCCCTCGCCGGCACACGGCCCCGAGGACGGGACGCGGCGCAGGACGAGGCGCTGGCAGAAGAACTGCTGGCAGATCCGAAGGAACGCGCCGAACATGTCATGCTGGTGGATCTGGCCAGAAACGACCTTGGACGGGTTTGTATCCCCGGCAGCATCAACATCGATGAGTTCTTCGATGTCGAACGCTATGCCAAGGTGATGCATATCGTGTCTAACGTATCCGGCCGAATTCGCGACGATCGCGATGCCTTCGATCTCTTCCGTAGCACGTTTCCCGCGGGAACGGTCTCCGGGGCTCCGAAGATTCGCGCCATGCAGATCATTGACGAACTTGAAACCGTTCGCCGCGGCCCGTACGCCGGCGCGATTGGTTACTTCAGTTACCTCGGCGATATGGATCTCTGCATCGGCATTCGAACGATCTTCGCGCATCGTGGCAAGGGGTATCTTCAGGCCGGCGCCGGCATCGTCGCAGATTCCGATCCCGTGACCGAGTATGAGGAGACGCACAGCAAAGCCCGAGGACTTGTCCGCGCCATTGAACTGGCCCGCCGCCGACATCACTGAGCCCCGCAGCCCTGATATAGTGTCGTCGGACTGGAGGCCGGATGGGTTCCGAAAGACGAGGCAAGACCGGGGCGGACTTTCTGCTGATGGTCGCCAGCGCGATCATCGTCATCGCCGGTCTGAGAGCCGCAGGGCCGTTGATCCTCCCACTGTTGTCGTCAACGTTTCTTGCGTTGATCTGTCTCCCACTCTTACATGCCCTGCAGGCGCGACGCGTTCCCAACTTGATCGCCGTCACCCTGACGATTCTGGTGGCGTTGGGAATCCTGTTCGGGGTGGCCTTCATGATTGGAGGCTCCGTCAAGACGTTCAGTGACGAGGTGCCGGTTTACAAGGAACGTCTGGAAGCGATGTCGGACGACCTGCTTGAAGAGCTTGCAGATCGAGGCATCAATGTCTCCGACTCCGTCACCTCCGACATCATCAATCCCGGCGCGATTCTGGACATCGCAGCCGGCACGCTTCGAGGAGCGGCGGCCGTTCTCTCAAGGCTGTTCCTGGGGTTCCTGACGATCATCTTCATCCTCTTCGAGGCCGGTGGATTTCCGGCGAAGCTGGAAGCGGCGCTCGGAAAGCGGGAAGGCTCCGAACGGTTCGAGAAGATCCGCGATGAGATCAAGAAGTATCTGGCGATCAAGACCCTCGTCAGTCTTGCGACCGGAATCACCATCGCGGCAGGCATGAGCATCATCGGCCTCGACTACCCACTGCTGTGGGGCACCCTGGCATTTCTCTTGAATTACATCCCCAACCTGGGATCGATCATCGCCGGTCTTCCTCCCACGCTGCTCGCCGTCGTGCAGCTCGGGCCGGGCTACGCGCTTGCGGTGGCATTGGTGTTCGTCGGCGTCAACGTCACGTTCGGTAATTTCGTCGAGCCGTACTTCATGGGCCGTCGACTCGGCCTCTCGACGCTGGTCGTGTTTATCTCCCTGGTTTTCTGGGGTTGGGTCTGGGGTCCCGTCGGGATGTTGTTGTCTGTGCCGCTAACGATGATCGTCAAGATCATGCTGGAGAACACGTCAGACCTGAGGTGGGTCGGTGTGCTGCTGGGTCCCAGCCCTTCGACCCGATCGATCCGCGAGAATCCCGGCAAGAAGAGGCCGCCATCCTGAAGCGGATCGTCTTGTGCCTGCTGGCCTTCCTGGCGCTTCTCGCCGCGACCGGATGTCAGCCTGATCGCCGGTCCGGTGCGGTCAGCGATACACGGCGTCTGGCGGTCGTCTCCCCCGCGGCGGCAGAGATGCTCGAACTGCTGGAATTGACCGATCAGATCGTTGCGATCGGCGAAACGGAATACTGGCCTGAGTCGCTCGTCGACCTCCCCTCCGTCGGACGGTTTGATGCACCGAATTCCGAGAGGCTGATCGAGCTTCGTGTGGACTGGCTGGTCACGACCTCCAGTCGCGCCGCGGACGACCGACTCCGTCATCTCGAATCGCTAGGGGTTGAAGTGCTGGCCCTCAAGACGGATACATTCGACGGCGTGCTTTCTTCGATCGAACAACTCGGCGCCCGATTTGATCGCGAGGAGCAGGCGGCACGGGTCGTAGACCGGATACGGCGCGACCTCGCCGACATCTCGGACCGAACCCGCGACCTGCCGCGACCGTCGACCCTCATCGTGGTCGGCCGAGAGCCCCTATTCGTTGCGGGGCCGGGAAGTCACATGGACGAGGTGCTGAAGATCGCCGGCGGTCGAAACGTCATCGAGGACGAAGGCTCACCCTATCGACAGTTTTCGCTGGAAGAAGTGCTCGCACGGAAACCGGAGATCATCCTCGACACGACCGGTGGCGCGGGGAGTTGGTCGGCGTTTGACTTTTTACCCGCGGTTCGCGATGGGCGGGTGTATGCGATCGACCCGGCACTGGTTGCTATCCCCGGGGTGCGGCTCGCCGAGATGAGCCTTTATGTTGCCCATCGTGTCCATCCAAACCGATTTGAGGCGGGCGATGTCGACTGACCGTCCACTGACCGCGGCACGAGCCATCGGGTACGGCGCGGTGGCGTTCGCCGTGTTGATAGTGACGATCCTCATCGCCGCGTCTCTCGGTGCTGTTCGGATTAACCTACTCGATCTCCTGGGCGCGTCCGACGTCGGGACAACGGCGATCCTCCGGGATGTTCGACTTCCACGCGTGCTCCTCGCGGCCATGCTCGGAGGAGCTCTTTCCCTTGCCGGTGTTGTCTTCCAGGCGCTGCTCCGGAATCCGCTGGCCGACCCTTACGTGCTGGGGGTCTCGGGCGGAGCCAGTCTTGGCAACGTGATCGCGGTGTTCGTCGGGCTCGGTGGTTCGTCGGTCCTGCTGGCGGGCTTCGCCCGACCGGCCGCGGCTCTTGTTGGAGCGTTCCTCACGCTGCTCCTGATCGAGAGGATCGCAACGGTCGCTGGACGCATGACCGTGTACACCGTCCTCCTGACAGGCGCGATCTTCAACGCCTTCAGTGCCGCCCTGATCTACTTCCTGCAGAGCATCGCGTCTCTCGACCAACTTCACGCGATCGTCTTTTCGTTGATGGGACGCGTCCCGAACTACGGCTACACGACCCTTGGCGTAATCCTGATAGTCCTGTTGATTCCTACCCTGCTCCTGTTCGCGTCGGCCCGTGATTACAATGCTCTGAGCCTCGGCGAAGACGGCGCAGCGCAGCTCGGTGTCGACGTCGAGCGATTGAAGCGAAAGACGCTGTTTCTCGGAGCGCTACTGACGGCCATTGCGGTATCGGTCGCGGGCATGATCGGCTTCGTCGGCCTCGTCGTTCCCCATCTACTGCGACTCTGGCGCGGCCCGGATCATCGACTCCTGATTCCGCTCTCCGTGTTCGGCGGCGCAACGTTCCTCGTCATCGCGGATCTTGGCGCACGACTGTTCATCGCTCCCGGAGAACTCCCCGTCGGCGTCGTCACGGCACTCATCGGCGGCCCGTTCTTTCTCTATCTTCTTCGTCGCTGGGGTGCTCGCCACCATGTCTAAACACCGACTACAGACGCAGGGACTCGGATTCGGTTACGGGAACCGTGACGTCCTGAAGTCCGTCGACCTGACGGTGGCGGGCGGAGAGATCGTGGGACTCCTCGGCCCGAACGGTACCGGCAAGAGCACGACCATTCGCATTCTCTCGGGCCTCGAGCGTCATTACCGAGGGTCCGCAACACTCGATGGCGTCGAGATTGCGACGATGGATCGGCGCGCGCTGGCCCGTCGCGTGGCGGTCGTCCCTCAGGAACCCAACTTCGAGTTTCCTTTCACCGCCCTCGAAATCGTGCTGATGGGGCGTCACCCTCATCTTGCCGGGCTGGCGTTCGAGTCGACACAGGATGTCGAGATTGCCCGCGGCGCCCTCGAGCGTTGCGATGCACTGGATCTTGCCGATCGCCCGATCGATCGGCTGTCAGCGGGCGAGCGACAACGAGTTGTTTGCGCTCGCGCCCTCGCGCAGGAGCCGGACGTTCTGCTTCTCGACGAGCCGGCGAGTTTTCTCGACATACGGAATCAGGTTGCGATCTACGATCTTGTTCGCGAAACGGTTCAGCGTCGCAACGTGGCCGTCTTGACCGTGATGCACGATCTCAATCTTGCGGCAGAGTATTGCGATCGAATCTATCTGCTCGACGATGGATGCGTCTTTGCCGGTGGGACCACGGCAGAGGTCTTGACCTACGCAAACCTGACCAAGGTGTTCCGCGCGGAGGTCTACGTCGACACCAACGCCCTGACGGGAAACCTGCTGGTCGTGCCTCTTCCCGGCAACGTACAGCGTGCGCTTCATCCCGAGGCGACGGACTCCGATCAGGACTGATGCTCGGGTCTTAGCAGATCGAACACCGACTTGACCGGACTAAACGTCTCGAGCGGCACCTCGACGAAGACCGTCAACCAACCGGCCATCGCCCCATTCCACAGACCGGGTCGCTCGAGTGCACGAACTTGATGACCGGCGACCGTCTTCTCGGTGACGATCGACGTCTCCGGATCGACGAATCGCTCCAGGTCGTAGGATCGCCCCTCGGCATCTCGGACCGCACAGACCAGATCGACGGGGTTGAAATGGGTGGCGCCGTCAACCTGTCGGGACTGCTCGGGATCCTCGCGATTCATCTGGGCCGTCTCTACGATCTGCGGCCGATCCTCCCCGGCGGAGCCTCGTACCCAGAACGGCCCTCCACCGGGTTCGTCGCGATTGAGGACGACGCCTGCGACTCGCAGCGGCCGGTCGAGAACTCTCTGGAGGCGTCGACGGTCCTTGTCATCGTCACCCACCAAGACCGATTCGATGAAACACCACTCTCGGAGGAAGTCCACCACCTCGCGGTGGTTCGTCTCGTCGGTCGACGCATCCTGCAGCCGAGTCTGATACTCGACCCGACGATCATGAAGCCAGGAACCGAGTCCGCCGAGGATTTTCTTCCAACGAACGGTGGTCTCGCGCCGTTTGTCGGGTTGCACGTTATCGATGTTCTTGACGAACACCAGGTCGCCTTCGGTTCGGCTTAGATTCTCGATCAACGCTCCGTGTCCACCAGGACGGAAGACGATCCGCCCCAGTTCGTCCCTCTGAAGATCCCCTTCCGGAGTCAGCGCGATGGTGTCGGTCGCCGGCGACTGCTCACTGAAGGACACGTCGTATCGGCAGCGGTGAATTTCCTGGAACTCGGGTCCGCGGCGGGCCAACCGATCGAGGAACATCGTTCGATGCTCCGGGGAGACGGTGAAGTGCACGCGACAGCCGCCATCCGCATCGGCAATGGTCTGCGCGGCCTCGATGAGATGCTCGTCGAAGGGCGTTCTGGGTTCGGGCCTGCCGTGATGAAAAGGGACAAGCCCCTTGGGCAAGCTCTCGAGGCCAAGCTGATCGGGATCGAGGAGTGCATGAACCCAGGCGTCGGAGCTCCCCGCGGCGCCGACACAACTTGCAAGGTCGTCGAAGAACGGAAATCGATGGCGATGTTCCATGAATCTCGCCCGTGCATCGTTACCCACAGTCGGCGAAACCATGAGGTCGCGAAACATCCTGCTCGCGGCCCCCGATGCCGGTACAAATTTCGAGAATCGCCCGGCACGTGCCGTCGAATCGTGTCGTCGAATCAACTCGTCTTGGCGATCCTCAGGGATGCGGTGGATGCCGTCACCGAGGGTGGCGGGGCGAACGAGACGGGCCACCGGACGGGGTCCGCTCAGAAATTCGATCTGACGCCGGACCTCGTCGATCGAGATCTGCCGTTGTTCGAGTTCCTCGCAGTCGTCCGACGAGAACTGGGTCATCGAGTCCCGACCGCCAGGGTGAGACTTGACCGAAGCCGACGCAGGCCGCTCCGACAGTCTCGACAGGTCGTGTCGTGAACGACCGAAAAAACCCAGACTCCCGCTGCAGGTGGCGTGAAGCGAACCAGACCGATTTCATCGGTCATCACGCGGAGCGACGCATCGGGGTCATTGATGGGGTGAGCGATCACGTGAGAGTCCGACAGGGGTTCACGCTCATGGAGGACCTGAAGAGTCACATCACCTCCACGTGTCGCCAGATCCACGGGGTCCGTTTGAGGAACGATCTCGAGACGCTGCCCGACTTCCGACCAATGCAGGGATCCACCCGCGCGCGCGCCTGCAGGGACGATGAGGGCCTTCGCGTAGCGCTCGCCGGAACTGTCGCTGTCCCGGGTATCGCAGGCCAGTAACGCAACACCCGGATCGGCGAGCGTCAGCTCGATCGAGTGGTCGCTCCCCAGCGATAGGTTCTCCCTGGAGCGCTTGGTGAGATGCTGGAATCGCGCGACGGTCCAACGTGCCGACGACGGTCGCAGGTTGACCTGGACCGTCTCGGTCGAGCCCGGGTGAGTCGGGTGAAACTCGAGCCAGGACTCCGCGGCGCTCAGCTGGGTTACGAAGAACGAAATCCACAGGAGACGAACCATGCGACGCAACACGTCAGCACCTCCGGCGGTGATTCTACATGAGAAGAATACGCGACTAGGCGGCGGAACCACCCGAGCGGGCCTGACGTCTGCGACGAGCTGCATCGAGAGTGGCGTGATCGGTCGCGTCCGTCGACTTTCCGAATAGGTCGGGTCGCGACCGTTCCCAGCACTCGAGGGACTTGGAGGCCGAGCGCGCGACCGCGTCGAATCGCTCGACCGGCTCGTCATGCTTCAGATCTGTCGGCTTCCGGCGGGTGACGGATCGCAACTCGGAGGTCGCGCCTATCCAGCGCCGCAGGTGCGCCCAACCTATCCACCGTCTCATCTCGAACACCGGCAATCCTCCCGACTCTACGTCCAATAGACGCACAACGGATGGTTTTTCACTGGGTTTTTGTCTGTGCGGACAATATGCAACAGATCCGTGGCCAACGGGTCTATTACCAGGAAGATACTAGCACACGGGGTTTTAACTTTTATAAGTGTTCGTTGAAGTCGCTTGAATTCGCGCGGGAGGTTGACCCGCGACCCGTCTCCCGGCGACACTCCGAACCCGGGATGTCCCCGTCGCGAGCCACGGTTGAAACTCCATCAGCACCACGATCCACTCGGGCTTGAGCAACGACTGCTGGATCGCCTGGTGTCGCTGCGCGATGAGGGTTCGGGTCCCCTGCTGATCATCGTCCCGACCCGCCAACTCTGCGACCATCTCTCACGAAGACTGCTGGAGCGATCTCCGGCGTGGCTGGGGGTCGAGATCGAACCCGTCGGTGCACTGGTTTGCAACATCCTCGCCGGCGAGGGGCTGGATCGCCGGGAGACCCTGGCAGAGTCGCAACTCGAGATGCTTGCGGAACGACACCTCCGTTCGACCGGAAGTCGGGACGAATGGTCGGCGTTCCTTCGTCGCCGTCCGAGAGCGCTCCGCCGGATGATGGCGGCCTTGAAAGATCTGCGCGAGGCGGATGTACCCGCGGCGGATGTCCGCGCCTCCGCAACGACCGAATCCGAAAACTCCCTGGCAACCTGGTACGACTGGTATCGCGAGACGATCGCCGAACAGGAGCAGGCGGGGCGTCTCGACGGCGCAGCTTCTGTCCAATCGGCGACATCGCTGGCGCGCGGATGGGCCGAACGTTACACGTCGATCCTGATCCACGGAGCCTACGACTGGATCGGCATCAACCTGAAGCTGTTCCAGCAACTGTCGCTCGGAGCGGCGGTGGAGCTCTTCCTGCCGTTCACACCGGGCCTCGCCGCAACGACGACTGCCGAGACATTCTGGGCTCGTTTCGGCGAGACTTCGCTCGGTGATATTCAGGTCTCTGAACCACCGCCAACGGACGACCCGCGATACGACCTCGCCATCCTGTTTGACGAGGACACCGATGCGACCGGCACCTATCCGGTAGCGATCGAGATGCTGGACTGTCAGGGCCCCCGTGCCGAGGTCGAGACGGCTATCGGACTCATGCAAGCGGCGATTCTGGACGGCGTCTCGGTCGATGAAGTGGTCCTTGTCGCCCGTGGGATCGATGCGTACGCGCCCAGTCTGGAAGCGATCCTCACCGAACAGGAGATTCCGTTCTCGTCCACCCATCGTGACACCCTGGCGCGAGTTCCATGGGTTCGCGAACTTCTGACGCTGATACGGGTCGTGCGTGAAGACTTCCCGCGCGCGACGACGATCGAGCTGCTGCAGTCGCGTCATATCGATCTGTCTTCCCTCTGCGGCGGCGCCGCGCTCCCCGGAGCCATCGCCGTCGAGGCGTGGAGTCGTGAGAACGGGGTCGTCGGAGGACGCGACGGCTGGGAAGAGGCGCTGGCCTCCTCGCCCGACGACAAGAGACCGGAACGCTTACTCGAATTCATCGAAGCCGTTCACGGGGCGATTGAACCGAACAGAGATCGCCGTTGGGCCGAGTGGGTGGAGCTGTTTCGCCGGGTCGTCGCACCGGTGGGGCAGGATTCGTGGAATACGGTGCTCGAGGAGATGGCTGGGCTCGCCGCTCTCCTGAAAGACGAGGTCGTCGGCTTCGGCGCTGCAACCCAGTGGCTCGAACAGGCCGTCGAGCGAACGGAGTATCAGCCGTTCGGCGCAAGGGACGGCTTGCGAATCCTCGATCTTCAACAACTTCGTGGCCAGACCGCCGACGTGGTGATCGGAATCGGGTTCCACGCCGGTCAGTTCCCGGCCTCGGTTCGGGAGGATCCGATCCTCGGTGAGGACCTTCGCCAACGACTGCAGCATCAAGGCCATCCGATATCGCTCCGAAACGAATCGGGCCTCGAGGAGCGACAGTTGTTGGTCGCCCTCGTCGGTGCCGCTCGCAGACGACTGATTCTCATCCGTCAGCGCGCGAACGATGCCGGACAGACCGTGGCTCCGTCTTCGTACGCCCGGCAACTGGACCGCCTGCAGAGCGTCCCGATGCTCGCATCGCGAGTTCCGTCCCACCCCCGTCACGCCCTGGAGCATGCGGTGTCGACGCGACAGATCCTCGATCCCAACGGGCTCTGGCTTCTGCGCGCCTTCCGCTCTCGCAATCGAGAGGACGACCGAGAACGACTGTGCTCTGCCCCCGAGTGGTCGGATGGGATGAGGATGATCGAGCAGACGGAGGACTTCTCCGGGGACGCCGGCATATTCGATGCGCGAGTGAAGCCGCGAGTGACGGAGGAACTCAGTGTCTCCGCGTTCGAACTGCTTGGGAAATGCCCGCTTCAGTACTGGTTCCGCCACGTCCTTGGCGTTCGCGCCCTGGACGAATCACCGCTCTTCGATAGCCTTTCCCATCGCACGATGGGGAGCGCGGTTCACGCATTACTGCAGCAGTGCCAGCCAATCCTGTTCAAGGAACGTCCCGACGTCGACCGGAACCGCGTCGAGGCCGTGATCGACCGACATTGGCCCGATACGGTGGGTGCCCTCGGCCGCCGACTCGCACGAGAGCTACCGGCACTCTGGAAATGGGAGGAGCAGCGCTGGCGACGAGCGATCGTCGATTTTGTCTGTGGCGACCTCGCGAGGATGGCCGTGGACAAGTGGCAGACGATTGAGGTGGAACAGCCTCTCGAGTTCACGCTGTCGGTGGGTGATCGGACCGTTACACTCCTTGGTCGTCTCGATCGGATTCTCACGGGGCGTGGCGAGGATGGTGGCACCACCACTCTCATCGGCGACTACAAGACGTCAAGATCGGTCAAGGATCTGGTCTCGCCCTCGAAGATTCTCCGTGCGGAGCATCTTCAGTCGGCGCTCTATTGGCGAGGGGTCGAAGGCGCGCCCGTGGAAATGCTGGCGATCTCGCCCGACGTCAAGCCCGGTCCACGTGATGCTATTGGGAACTTCGCCGGATTCGCCTCGGAAGACAAAGCCTCCGGATTCGAGGAGACCCTCGGGCTCGTCGCCCGTTTCCATATTCGAGGCAGTTTCCCGTTCTCCAGCGGTAGCCACTGCACGTACTGCTCGTTCTCTTCCGCCTGCCGACGATTGCACCCCCCGTCCGATCAACGCGAGCAGCTGGACATCGACGGGCGGCGGATCCGATCGGTCAAACTCAAATCGCTGAAGGCACCCCTCGTACCCGACGAGATTGCACCGGGAGCCGCGGATGGCTAAGGCGCCGTTGACCGACGCGACGGCCCGAGGGCGGGCCGCCACGGATATGAACTCGAACCTGGTCGTGCTGGCAGGTGCCGGTACCGGCAAGACCAGCCTGCTCATCGAGCGAATTCTCAACGCTATCGGCACCGGGATCCTGGCGTTGGATCAGATGGCCGCCGTGACGTTCACGGACAAGGCCAGCGCCGAGATGCGCGAGCGTCTGGGTAGCGGGCTCGAATCGCTCTACGCCGTCACCCGTGGCGATGCGCCACCGGACTCGGGGTCAGAAGCCGGTCGTGCGTGGGCTTACCTCTCACAACATCACGAGACGTCAGACATCAAGCAGAGGATCGTGGACGCACTGGATTCGCTGGAGACGGCCCAGATCACCACAATTCATGGCTTCTGCAGCGAGATCCTCCGTTCCCATCCACGAGAGGCGGGGGTCGACCCGGATTTCATCATCGACAAGGGCGAGCACGGTCAGCGGTTGTTCGAGGAGCGTTGGCGTCGGTTCCTCGGCGAGCAACTCCAATCGGATCATTCGGCAAACAGGAAGTGGACCGGACTGCTGGATCGACTATCGCTGAAAGACATCACCTCCATCGCGCGAGTTCTGGCGTCGTTTTCGATGGACGAAGACTCCGGCGCGCAAACGGGCGGGTCTCAGCAGGGGTTCCTGCGCGATCTGGCCACGCGTCCGGCCGATGCCATCGACACGCTCCTCAAGGGCCAACCGGAGTTCACGGCCAAGACCCGCGAGTACTCCGGCCGCGTTGCGTTGCTACTCCGTGCGTACGTCGACGAGGGTGCCGCGGGACTGAACAGCGTGATCGGAACCGACCGCGAAGCATTCGAGACGCTGATGGGACGGTCCATCACGCCGGGCGTCAAGGTCACCGATCAAGAGAGTGAAGCAATCCAGGAGGCCTTCAAGAGCGGCAAGCGTGTACTGAAGGCCCTGGGAAAGATCGACAACGATACGGTCGCCACACTGACCGAGCTGCTTCACTCATTCGGAGTGCAGTTTCGCCAAGCCATGCTCCGAAGCGGCTATGTGACGTTCGATGGCCTCCTCCGTCTGACCAGAGACCTATTGCGCCAATACCCCGCGATTCGCGACAACTATAAACGTCGCTATCGCATGCTGTTGGTCGACGAGTTCCAGGACACGGACCCACTGCAGTACGAGATCGTGTTCTATCTGACCGGCGTCGTAGGCTCGACCGAGCGGGACGCGTACGCAGAAGATCTCACGGCGGGACGACTGTTCATCGTCGGAGACTCCAAGCAGTCGATCTACCGATTCCGCGGAGCGGACTTCGATGCGTTCCGGCGCGCGGTGCTTCACATCGAGTCCTGCGGCGGGCAGACCCTCGACCTGATCAGCAATTTCAGGAGTGACGCCGCGATCCTTGCGGGGATCAACGACCTGCTGGACTCCCCTCTCTCCGGCTGGAACGCCGATAGTCGTCAGCCGGACTATGTCCGTCTTGGCGCCACCAGAGAGGGCAGCGAAGAGCGCCCGATCGAGATCTGGACGCTCGCCGGTGCGGCGGGGAAGCACGCCGATGAGCGACGCGCGATCGAGGGGCAGATCCTCGCCCAGGGAATTCAGGAGACCGTCCAGGACGGAACATTCGGCTACGAAGACTGCATCGTGATCCTACGAGCGATGACGTCCCTCCCGCTTTATGTCCGCCCACTCAGGGCTGCAGGGATTCCCTTTGTCGTCGACGGAGGTAAGCAGTTCCTTGAACGCGCCGAGGTCGTTCAATTCTTGTCGGTGCTCCGGACCGTCGCGTGTCCCGGCGATCAGGCGGCCCTGGTGGCCTATCTGCGGTCGCCTGGCGGCGGTGTCGACGACACCGAGTTGACGCGGTTCGCAGACGGCGGCGGTCGCTGGGTCTGGTCCGCTCAACACCCCGACCCCAAGCAGTACCCGACGCTGGCGCGACGCTTCGAAGAGTTGCGAACGCTCTCTCGCGAGATGTCCGACCTGACACCGGGCCTGGCGATCCATCACGCGCTTGAGTCCAGTCGTCTCCTGATCCTCCATGGCGCCGGGTTCGAGGGCCCACAGCGGGTCGCGAATCTGCGGAAGGTCGCGACGACCGTGGCGGACCGCGTCGCCGACGGGCGATTCGATCTGGCGGAGATTCTCGACGCCATCCATGCGGGACGTATCGGAGACCTCGATACCGAGGCCCCTCTGTCGGACGATGCGACGAGCGGCGTTCGAATCATGACCGTCCACAAGGTCAAGGGCCTCGAGGGTTCGGTTGTGTTCGTTCCGGACCTCGCACGCGAGTCGATGGACAACCGAGCGCCAAGCTGGAACGCACGGGTCGTGAGCGGCGGCGACGAGTCCTCCCACGCTGCCGTCCGTGGAACGACGATCTGCAACGAAAACGCCGCCGCACAGGAACTCCTCGATATTGAGCACGGACGCGCAGAGGGTCTGCGAGTCCTCTACGTCGCGCTGACCCGCGCTGCCCACCGTCTCGTCATCATGAATCCTCCAGGAAAGGCCAAGAACGACTGGCAACGCGCTCTGGCCGCGTGGGGCTACGATGTCGAATCGCCCCCCACGAACGACGGCACGTTGGATCATCCTGCCGTTCGACACCGATCGGTCACCGGCGGCGACGTCGAGCCACAGGTCACACGGGATGACACCCCTCTCGACAGTGGCTCGGTGGATCGCTGGGAGCAGGCCGCGAAACTCATCCGTGATTCGTCGACCTGCGGCTTTCACGCTCCGAGCGACCACGACGCTCCCGAGACGATCGCACCGATGGGCGATGGTCCACACGAGGCGAACGACTCATCCGACGTTGGACGAGCCCTCGGCACGACGCTTCATCTAGCCCTGGAGACATGGGACCTGAACGATGCCTCGCTGCTCGCCTGCGCGCGACGAATCGCTGAAACGCAGGCTGTGGCGTACGCGGTCGACCCGACATCGCTTGTGAGCTCGGCTGAAGCACTTGTAAGTGCGTTCCTGTCTTCGGATCTGGCAGGACGACTTCGAAACGCTGAGATCGTGGGCCGAGAAGTGCCGTTACTTCTACGGGACGATGATGGAAGACGCTGGCGTGGATCCATCGATCTGCTTTATCGCGACGCGCGCGACGGGCACGGCGGAATTGTGGTCGCCGACTTCAAGACCGACCTGGACACCGACCCGGATCGCCTGCGGGATCGCTATTCGAAACAGCTGGCGGTCTACGCCCGTGCCGTCAAAATGGCCCTGCAACTTCCGAGCTTGCCTCCGTGCGAGATCTGGGCATTGCGCAGTGGCGAGCGGGTCAACGCGGCCGCGGCCGACTAGACGGGGTCCGTAAACCGCGCGTACCTAGCTCGAGGGGGAGCTATGAAAAAGACATTGGGGATCGTCTCTGCCGTGGTAATCGCCGTCACGGGCGTCGTTTTCCTGGTCGGGCCAACCACGATCGCCCAGGAGTTCGACGAGGTCGTCGTCCGAAATTTCCCGGCTATCCAGCGGATCGTCGGCGATGTCGAGGTCACTGGCGTCATCGATATGGCCGAACTGACCTCGATCCAGGACGTTCTCGTCCCGCCGGTGCGACTCGATGAGACGACTCGTCTGGTGGATGCCGGAATCATCAAGACCGAGGGGTTTCCCTATCTGGTTCTCAGTCTGCACGGCGAGGTCAAGGGACAGGTTCAGCAGACCGGTGAGGTGGGCGTCGTTCTCCTTCCGGAACAACCTCGCATCCGACAGGCCTTCAACGAACAGGGTCTGCTCCATTTCTCCCTGCGTGCCACGGCGAACAAGGTGACACCGAGCTCGTCTTTCTTCGCTTCCGATCAGCCGCGCTACACGGTCGGGTTTCAGGCCTACCGCGCGTACGTTTACAACACGACCAACAAGGCCGTCACGGTCGACCTGTTCGCCTATCTGACGAATTAGGTCGTAGTGGATGGAACTCGGGACGATCATCTCCCCCAGTGAACCGGATCTTATCGACGCGACATTCGTCGATCGAGAGAAGCGGTTCACGGTTCATGCCCGTCTCGACGATGGGACGGTCGTGGCGACCCATCTGGCTGATTCCGGACGCCTCACCGGGTTGCTGAACCCGGGAGGACGGCTTCGACTCCGACCTGCCGCCCCCGAGAGCAAACGCAAGACCGCGTTTACCTGCTGCCTGGTCCATGCCCCGCGCGCTGACTGCTGGGTGTCCGTCGAAGCGGCACGCGCTAATCGTCACGCCGCCGTTCTTCTCGAGGCGCACCAGCTGCCCTGGCTGAAAGCCCCGCTAACCTTTCGACGCGAGGTCCCGCACGGGAATCATCGGTTCGACTTTCTCGTCACGGACGCGGAGGGCCCGTGCTGGGTCGAGGTCAAGTCGGTGAGCTGGGTCGAGGACGGAGAGGGCCTCTTCCCCGATGCACCGACACTACGCGGCGTCCGCCACCTGCGCGCGCTGGCCGACCTCGCGCGGAGCGGAGAACGAACGGCGTTGTTGTTCGTGGTTCAGCGCAAGGACGCACGGAGAGTCTCCGCCGCCGCCGACATCGATCCGGCATTTGCCGAGGCCCTGGATGCAGTCGCGAAGGTCGGCACCCATGTCGATGCCTGCCTGCTTGAACCTCGCTCCGATGGGAGCGTGCGCTGGCGACGCCGAATCCCGGTCGTCACGAGGACGACGACAGAGTAGATATCAGCGATGGTCGCGACGCATCTCCAGCCAGTCACTTAGACGGCGAGATTCGACCGGATCCAATTCCGCGTCGGAATAGAGACGGACGCCGCGATCCGCGACGGACCATTCACCGTTTCGCGCGGCGCTCGCCACTATCAAGGGCAACACCTGACGCCCGAGTCGATCGACGGACTCCTCGATCGACGGCAAGGCCATCAACTCCTGAAGGATATGCATCGCCTCGCGTGGCTTGTCTCGGTTACAGTGATCCTCGATTCTCTTGACGCCGGCGACCAGAAGTCGATCGACGGTGGATGTCCTGGACCCGAACGTCTCCCACTCACGAATTCCGATCCGGTAGGCCAGATCGAAGTCGCCTCGTTCGAATGCGATGCGATGCGCTCGCTCGAACAATCGTTGTACGCCCTCGGTCTGCCGCACGATGTCGCTCATGAAGCTTGCGGCGTCGGCAGCACCCGCCGTGGCCCGTTCCAGATCGCCTCGATCGATGGCATCCCATGCGACGTTCAGACGGGCGAGACCCGCCGCCGCCTCGAGCGGAACCTGCCAGTACATCCCCTCCGTCTGCTGGAGACGTGCGATCGGGTCTCGTCGGCGCGCCCGAAGCGGGTCGACTTGCTGACGGTTGAGTTTTCTTCCCCAGCGCTCGGCGAACCAGCCGACATCGAAACCGTCCCTTGAGGTGGTCTCGATATCTACAGCCCGGTCTCCGATGTGGATGCGGACCATGAGATGCCCGGGAAACGCGAGAATTTCCGGTCGGTAGCCCATCTGACGATAGACGAGACCGTAGAACAGGGTGGAAGAGACGCAGTTGTACATCCCGTATTCGACGAGTCCTTCAAGGCTGTCCGCCTCCTCGTTGTAGTGGCGGAAGACCCGATGTTGGATCCGGTTGTGAATACTGCGGGCCCGGCGATACCCCGGTGCGTCGTCCCGCGAGCGCACGATCGATTCGACCGTCTGACGGACCGCCGTCAAGCGTGCGTCGATCGCGTCCTCGGACGTCTCGCCATCCGCCGAGACGTAGCTGCGGATCAGTTCGTCGTCGATCGGCGACATCGCCAGCGACGGAATTGCCGCCAGGCAGAGAAGAGCCAGACAGGCCAATAGCCCTGGCATCCGTAATTGAATACTGTTAATCATCACATTACTTCTGGTTTGGTTTCCGCCCTCGCATCGCGAATATAGGTTCGAGATCGGGGCCAGGCAATTCCGTCGTGGATCAAAATGGTTTACAATCTGGCACTTGCAGATTCGTAATTCCGATGCCGAAATTCCCATTCACATCACACGCGGTCGGGCACATCGCGGGCAACGTCTATTCCGCGTTGGCCCACAAACTTGCCGGCTTTTCGGGCGAGGTCTACCCGCTCCATGTCGGTGACACATGGCTGGAACCGGCGATCGGGTGTCGGATGGAGGATCTGACGGTTGACCGCTACCCCGGGATGCATCGCTACGCGCCACCCCAGGGACGGCGTGACCTTCTGGAGGCCGTCGCCGAGCGGACGGCGCGGCGCAGCGGCCTGGCGGTCACCCCCGAGAACCTCCTGATCAGCGCCGGCGCGACCGGCGGCCTGGGCGCCGTGGCCGGCGCGCTCCTTCAGCCCGGCGACGACGTCCTGGTCCTCACCCCCTACTGGCCGCTGATCGTCGGTATCCTCCGTTGCTACGGGGCCCGGCCCGTGCCCGTCGACCTACTGACCGACGGCGAGGCCGAGGAGATCAGAGGTCGGCTGGATGCCGCCCGGACCGACGCCTGCTCTGCGATCTATCTGAGCACTCCCAACAACCCCAGCGGACGGGTCATCCCGGCCGCCTGGATCGAGGCAATCGTGGATTGGGCAGCGGAGCACGACCTGTGGGTCTTCTCCGACGAGGTCTACGAGGACTACGTGTATGAGGGCGAACATGCACCCGCCCGCCCGTTCTCGCCGGAACGCACGTTCTCCGTTCATTCGTTCTCGAAGGCCTTTGGCATGGCCGGCAACCGGTGTGGCTACGTGGTCGGTCCGTCCGAGCGGATGGCCGATCTCTGCAAGGTCAGCACCCACGCGTTCTACAGCACGCCGACCGCCAGTCAGATCGCCGCCGTCCAGGTTCTCGACGGGCGGGGCGACGACTGGCTTGCCGATGTTCGCCCCCGCTACCGTCAGGCCGGGAAAGATGCCGCCGACCAGCTGGGGCTGGCCGCTCCCCAGGGGAGCACCTTTCTCTTCATGGACGTCGCCGACCAACTCGATGAGCGCGGCCTGATCGGGTTCCTCGAGGACTGCGCCGACGAGGGTCTGTTTCTTGCGCCGGGACCGAGCTTCGGCCCCCATCCGACCCACATCAGGATCTGCTTCACGGCGGCCCGGCCCGAGGTTGTCGGTCGTGGCGTCCGCCTTCTCGCCCGGCGTCTCGGTCGCTGACGAATCGATTCCCGAATTAGTGCTGACACCGACGGCAGTAGAAGGTGCTTCGCTGCTGCTGAACCTCACGTTCGATGGTTCCGTCGCAACGTCGACAACCTTCTCCGTCCCGCCCATACACGAAGAGGTAGTTCTGATACGAGCCCTCGACGCCGTCCGCATCTTGAAAGTCTGAAAAGGTCGTCCCACAATTTCGAATCGCACGACGGAGAATCTTCTTTGTCGCGCGGGTCAGGTTTGCGATCTCTTCGTCGTCGAGATCGCACGCATGACGCTGGGGCGCGATGTGAGCCTCGTGAAGAATCTCCGAGGCGTAGATGTTCCCGAGACCCACGAGGCGGTCCTGCCGCAGCAGCCAGGTCTTGATGGGTGAACGACTGTTCCCGATCAGTTGACGGAACCGTCGCGGCGTCAGGCGGCGAGAGAGGGGTTCTACCGCGTTGGGAAGGATATCTTCATGACGCTCCCGCCAGCCGAAGGTACCGAAGCGTCGCGTGTCAACAAATAGAAGTGAGCCTTGATCCAATCGAAAGCGGGCTCGCAGGTGAGGTATCGACACACGGGGATTCTCGTGGACCAGGAGCCGCCCGGTCATCCGAAGATGCACCGCCAGCCACCACTGCGGTCGTCGGTCGTGTGTCAGCTCGAAGATGACCTGCTTTCCGGCCCGAAATACACTGGAAATCACCGCGCCCGCCAGCGGCGGGGGCGTTTCTCGCCGGAGCAGGTCGTCAAGAATCGTCAACCGCCGAATCACACGTCCCTCGACGCGGGCGCTCAGCTGACGTGCGACAGTCTCGACCTCGGGAAGTTCCGGCATCGCCGCTCATGCTAGCACCGGCCGGTCCTCGTATACTGCCCGCGATCTTCTCAAGACTCATCCGGGGATTCCATGTCGCGATTCGAACTGATCGCTTTCGATATTGACGGAACACTTGTACACGGACCCAACGGGTTTACGGTGTGGGAAGTACTCAACGATCACTTCACCGGTGTACCGGAAGTCAATCGCGAGCGCTACGCGCGCTACAAGCGCGGTGAACTGTCTTACGCCGAGTGGGTTGCACTGGACATCGAAGGCTGGCGAGACGCGGGCGCGACACGCGAGACGATCGTCGGCGCCCTGAGTCCTCTCCGGCTCATCGACGGTGCGACCGAGACGCTACAGAAGCTGAAAGCCGATGGCTGCCTTCTCTTTGCGGTTACCGGAACCCTGGATCTGATGTTAGAGACCCTGTTTCCCGATCATCCTTTCGACGAGGTCTACGCCAATCACATCGGGTTCAACGACGACGGCACGATCGGTCACTGGCGTGCGACACCCTTCGACATGGACGGAAAAGCGAAACTCCTACGCGCACTGGCGATGCGTCACGGGGTGCCCCTGGCCCGGACCGCTTTCGTCGGCGACAGTTCGAACGACGTATGGATTGCCCGCGAGGCGGGATTCACCGTTGCGTTCAATCCCGCGTCCGACGAACTCGTTGAGATCGCCGACGTCGAGGTTCGCTCCGAGGACGCTCGCGATCTATTGCCCCACCTGACCGGGTCGTCTTGAGTCCCGACGTCGCACCCTATCTGGGCCCCACCGCCTGCCTGACCACGGCCGGACTCTGGGCGATGTCGGTCTACCTCTTCAGGGGCCCGATCGAGTTGCATGGGGCACGCTCCGTCAACCTGATGAAGTGTTCGATCGCGGCGGTTCTTCAGGGCGTGACGGTCCTGCTGCTCGGACAGTTCCATGCCTTGTTCGAGGCACCGATCCGGAGTGTCGTCCTGATCGGCATTTCGGGGATCATTGGTCTGACACTCGGCGACACCTCTCTTTTCGCGGCGATCGCACGTCTCGGGGTTCATCGGACACTCCTGCTGCAAACGCTCTCACCGGTGTTCGCTGCCATCACGGCTGCGTTGGTCCTGGACGAACAACTGACGCCCAGGATCGCCGTCGGCGGCCTGGTGATCCTGTCCGGGGTCGGCATGGTTGTCGCCCCCTCTCGCAGGTCGGGATCGGGAGGCGATTGGAAATTGCTGGGAATCCTCTTCGCGGTTCTCGCTGCTCTCGGGCAGGCCGTCGGGCTCGTGTTGGCAAAACAGGGCATGGAAGACGTCGCGATCTTGCCGGCCAGTTTCTTGCGCCTGGGCTCCGCGGCGATTGGTTTGCTGTTGCTTGGTTCGGCGGCGGGTGGACTCTCGCGGCTTCGAGGCCTGATCGGCGATCGCAACTCCCTTGCACGAGTCGCGCCCGGAACGCTCTTTGGGACTTACATCGCCCTGTTCTTGATGATGGCCGGAATCGCGTGGTCGCCGGCGGCCGTAAGCTCGGTTCTTCTCTCCACGGGGCCGGTGTTCAGCCTGATCTTCGATCGTTTCGTGGTTGGCCAGGCGATCACGCCGCGTGCCCTGGCCGGCACGCTTCTGGCCATCGCCGGAGTGGCGGTCGTCAGCGGCGCTTAGGGCGCGGTACAGGCCTGAGCGTTCAGATTCTTCCGAGGGAGTTCCTGAGACGTGAACCCGAGAGAGCCCTCCCCGCACACGTCGTTCCACGAACGCACCTGATAGAAGAAGACATCTCCGCTTGGCGGTAGTTCGGTGTCGTCCGCCTGCGGCACCGCCAGATTGGCCTCGAAACAGGCCCCGTAGTCCGAGAACGCAATCCCGGTGGTGTTGCGACTGACGGTCCATCGATCCGCCGCCGGAGCGACACCCCACACGAGCCGCACGTCGTGAGTGCCCAGTCGCTCGGCGTTCAACACGACCGCGACGGGATTCGCCCGATCATCTCGATTTGGGAAGCAATCACACTCGTCGCCGACGCCATCCGAGTCAGCGTCGAGTTGCTGCGTGTCTGAATCCGCGAAGCAGATATCGCAGACATTGCCGATGCCGTCCAGATCGTCGTCCCTCTGAGCTGGATTGTTCGTGACAAGACAGTTATCCGTATCCTCACAAACGGTGTCGCCGTCTGCGTCGTTCTCGATGTTGACGGGACACGGGTCGCAGACGTTTCCGAACGCATCCCCGTCCGTGTTCTCCTGCCCGCCATTGGTATCGACGGGGCAGTTGTCCATATCGCCGCAGACGGCGTCACTATCGGCGTCGTTGAATGGATCCAGCGGACAGGCGTCGCAGGCGTCGCCAAGAAGATCGCCATCCTGGTTCACCTGTGGGCTGTTGGATGTCGTGGGGCAGTTGTCCACATCGGCGCAGAGACCGTCTCCGTCATCATCGTCGAGCGCGTCGAAGGGACACGGGTCACAGAGGTCGCCGGTCGCATCGCCGTCGGTATTGGCCTGCAATGGGTTCACGGTCGTCGGGCAGTTGTCCACGTCTCCACAGATCGAATCGAAATCGCCTCCATCGTTTGCCGCATCGAACGGGCAGGCGTCTTCCCCATCACAGATCGCGTCGCCGTCGTCATCCATGGCCAGGCTACATCCGCAAACACCGGCGGCGACCTCGAAGTCCGGGTCCCGGGTCCCCTGCGGCGGTGCCCCGGGGCTATCCCAACTTCCCTGCTGAAGTGCGCAGTTCTTGGCCCGGACCAGATAGAACCAGGCGGCTCCGGAGGGAGGCTGCCCGAGGGCATCGGTCGAGGGGCCGGGAAGCTCCTCCGCGGAACAGGAAACTCCGGCGGCCGCGAAGTTGCCGTCGCTCATCTTCAACGCGCCGAGCTCTCCACGGACAAGTTGGTAGTTCATTGAATCGGGAAGCGGGTCCCAGGTCATCGCCGTTTCGGTTGTGAACCGCAGATTCTCGATGGGCTGCGGGATGCCGCTGACCACGCAGATGTACTGCGTCTCGGTGAGTTGATCGCTGCCGGACACGTTCGATGCGGTCAGGCTAACGTCGAAAATCCCGGGCTGATCGAAGACCATCGTCGGGCTCGGCTGGATGCTGTCGACGATCGCGTCGCCGTCGCCGTCCCACTCCCAGCTTGTGGGTTCGTTCTGTGTTGCGTCCGAGAACGTAACCGAGAGTGGGAACTGCCCCACCACGGGGTGCGCCGAAAACGCCGCGACCGGCGATGCGGGAACCGGCCCCTTCACGATCGTGAACTCGTCGAGCTTGACGCCATCCTTCGAGAGAAAGACCGCGTCCATGCGCGGACCGTCGATATCGATGACGACGGAGCCAAACTCGTTCATTCCACGCAACATGACGGGATGATCCAGGTCCCCTCCACTCAGTTTGCTGGAACTACCCGCGACGGTATGAACGATGCCGCTATGGGGGTTCGGCCCGATCATCGGCTTCGTATAGGCACCGGTTCCGTTCACATCGCCGTCTCCACCATCCAGGCGCATCGTCATCTCATTGAACGTCTCGGAGTCTCCGTAGTGTCCGTCCGTCGGATAGCTCCGCTCGTAGCTGTGACTGTGGCCGGTGAACGTCAGGTCGACACCGTAGTCGTCCAGGATCGGGACGGCGAACTGACGCATGTCGATCATGTTGAGGAGGACATCCGAATTGTGACTCCCGCGACTGTAGGGAGGGTGATGCCAGAACGCGACGATCCAGTCCTGGGCGGTAGCCGCCAGATCGGCCTCCAGCCAGCCCATCATGCCTCCATCATCTTTCCGATAAGTATCCTGCGAATCCAGCACGATGAAGTGAATCGATCCGAAGTCAAACGAGTAGTACGCCTCGGTACCGGATGCCAGACCACCGACCTCCGCCATCCGTGGCAACGTGAAGACGTCGTAGTAGACCCCGGACTCCGTCGGCGAATCGGCGCTGGCCGCATCGTGATTGCCCAGCGTCGGCCAGAGGACAGACTTGCGGAGCATCTGCGGGAACCAGTCGAATAGTTTGTCCTGGTATTCCTGATCGGTACCGTTCGGATACGCGTTATCGCCCAACATCAGCCACAGGTCGGTGTGGGTGGTTCCGGTGTAGGCGTAATACGCATCACGGACCTCCGCAGCCTCGGTCGAACCCTCACCGGAATCTCCAAGGATCCACATGCGTGTCCGGCGCGACTGCCCCGGCAACGGTGACGTTATGAAATAGTGGTTGCCGTCGTCACCGGCCAAGATCTCTGCAGGAGACCCGACGGCATAGTCATATCGCTGGCTATGTTCCAGTCCGACGAGCTCGACGACATGATCGGTCGTCATTACCAACGACTGCATTGTTAGGTTCAACCCGTTGGCTGGAGTTCCGTAGTCGACTCGACTACCGGTGGCGATATCGGTTCGCCAGCGGATCGTGATGCGATCATCGCCGCCCATTTGCAGGTAGGGACCACGGGTGACCTCAACGGCGAGGGTTGACGAGCCACCGAGAAACGCAGCAGCGAGCAGGCAGGCCAGGGCCCACGGGTATCGGTCGTGTCGCCTCCCGGCCCTCATCGTCTCCTCCGTACAATTGAGGATACGGGGTAGACGGGCAGAGGAGAACCAATTCCTGGGAGAAATGATCACCGACGCGCTTGTGTTTTTCGGGATTGTCGTCGTTTTTGCCGGTTGAGTCGGCAATCGGTCGTCAGAGTTGGCGGACACCGCCGTCGTCACCCACGAGCACTTCATCGGCACGACGCCTCGCGAAGATGCCGTGGGTCACGACTCCGGGAATCCCGTCCAACTGCCTCTCCAGCGCCTCTGGATTTTCGAAGTCGAGATCCTGCGCATCGAGAATGACGTTTCCATTGTCCGTCGTGAATCCGTCGCGAAGCTCACATCGCCCACCGAGCCGAGCGATGCGGTCTTGCACCAGTCGAACGGCCATCGGAATGACCTCGATGGGCAACGGAAACGTTCCCAGACGGGTCACACACTTCGTATCGTCGACGATGCAGAGAAACGTCTGCGAGACCTCGGCGATGATCTTCTCCCGGGTCAAGGCGCCGCCACCACCCTTGATGAGTCGTCGTTGTTCGTCCACCTCGTCCGCTCCGTCGATGTACAGCGGCAGGGACGACTGGTCGGCCAGCGGGACGACCTCGATTCCGCACTCCCGCAACTGGCGTGTCGATGCCTCGGAGCTGGAAACGGCCGCCTGGATCGGGTGAGGCAAGCTGGGCAAGAGTTCGATCAGGCGATCCACCGTCGAACCGGTACCGACGCCGAGAATGATCCCCGCGGGTATCCGCTCGAGCGCCGCCCGCGCAACGCCATGCTTCTTGTCGTCCTGATCCCGACGTCCCATCATTCTCCCTCTTGCGGCTTCAGGATGACGCCCTGCATGCCTTTACTATCCATCTTGATCGTCAACGGCTTCGAGAGATGCAGGTGGCGAACGAACTCGCCCTCGTCCGCCGCCGGTTGCGCGGCCAACCAGGTCCAATCGACGGCCCCCTCACCGGCCTCCGGGTTGACCGTGAAGTAACCGGCCTCGCAGGAAGTCAGGTTCTGGAAGAAATGGGTCCCCTGTGACGGCGTCACCCTGAAGTCCTTGAATCCCGCCTCGACGATGACGCGGGCCCCTGCAATCTGATTCCAGGTCACCGGGATCCCGAGGAACGGGTCGGTCGATCCCCATCGACCGACACCAATCAGGAGGTATGCGGTGCCGGCGTGCTGAAGTCCCGCGTCGAAGCGCGCCACTTCGGACGCCGCCTCGCTGCTCCGCATCCGATCGAAACGATGGTAATCCACGACGAGAATATCGTGCAGGTCATCGACGATGCCGTGACCGAGGATGCTCTCGCTACGACAGAGGATCCGCGACGCCAGTTCATCGCCAATCTCGACGTGTCCGCCGCCACCGGCGATCGGCAAGGGACGCATCTGCAGGAAACCGAACTCGGCAGAGCGCTGGGGCGACGCGAGGTTGACGGCGAATTCGATCTCTACCGGCCCCGCCATACAATCTCGACCCACCTCCAGAAGACCGGACATGATGTCCGACAGCGGAAACAGACCGTGTTTCAGAACCGACGCGAAACTGACGACCCGAACGCCGGGTCGTGACGTCCCGTCGGTAATGGAATCGTTGTCGGGAGAATACGTGGATCCGATCGCGGCGAGTGTACCGTCGCGTTCGGCGACTCCCAGGTCGTAGCGAGAGATCTCGAGCTCCGACACGCCACCGGACTCGTGACCCGACTTCAGATCCAGCGCATAGAACTGCCGCTGGGAGTTTCTCAACACGTCATCGACCGACGAGAAACCGGGCTGATTCAGAGGGTATTTCGGACAGAAACGAAGCGCATTGCCGCCATCCACGACGGCCATGCCGAGACCCAGCGCCACGGCGGTGATGCCGTCGTCGGAGGTTGCCGGGGCGACCGGGTAGAAGTTATGCGACCGACCGACTCCGGAAAAATCCGGGTAGAACCGCGCCCCGTGCTGGCGCCCCACGATCCGCTGGATGAGCACCGCCATCTTCTCTTCCTCGAGTCGGTACGGCGTGATGTCCAGGAAGCCCTTGGCGCGGTTTGAAAAGGTCGAGGCGTACACCTGCTTGATCGCCGCAATCAACTGCCGCAGACGGACCGCCGGGTCCGGGTCATTGTTGGGCAGCATGTAGGTCTGATAGACCCCGGCGAAGGCCTGGCTGTGGGAGTCCTCAAGAAGTCCGGAAGAGCGAACGGCCAACGGATAGTCCGCGAACTCCAGGAACCGTTCCAGATCGCCGCTGCAACTCTTGGGAAATGGGGCGAAGAGGAACCGTTGCTCCAGCTCGGCGTCCGAGGTGCAGCTCAGCGCGAAGTCGTCGAGCCCGTTGCTCGTCAGAAACTCGTCGAAGATCTCCGTCGCGAGCACCGCGGCCTGAGGCACTTCGATGGGAATCGTGGGGAACTGCTGCTGAACTCGATACTCGTTGAGGACCCGATTGACCAGTGCCAGACCACGGGCCTTTCCTCCGAGCGACCCACTACCGATTCGCACGAGGCACGACGACCCGTCGTAGTCCTCCCGATTAAAATCCGCGACGACGCTGCGACGACGCTCGGTGCGATAGTCCTGAACCGAACGAATCAACTCTTCGCGAAGATGCTCGAGATCCCGAAAGTCGGCGATGCTGCGGGCCTTCAATTTCTCGGCCAGCTCGAACTCCGTCCGAGCCTTCAACCACATGGAGAAATGATCCCGTTCGCCGTGGAAGGCGAGAGTCTCCGCCGGCACGGTAGGGAGTTTTGCAAGGAGACTCTTCAGATCTCCAGCCCGATCGATCTCCTCTCCCTCGCTGGTCTGGAATACGAAATCGCCGAATCCGAATTCCCTCTTCAGAAGCCGACGCAACTGCGTCAGGAGTGTGGGCGAGCCCTTGAGGAGGAAGGCGGCGTCCTGCGCCCGGGCCAACTCTTCGTTTTCCGGGATGCTGGATTGCAGGATGACCGCCAGATCCGGCCTCTGCTTGCGTGCCGCCGCGATGAAACTCAACCCGGCGTCGCGTGTCTGAGCCCCCCCCCGTGGAAACTCGACGTCGGAGATGATCCCCATGACCTGATCCTCGTAGGTCTCGAAGAAGTCCCAGGCGGTCTCGTAATCCGTCGCCAGGAGCACCTTCGGACGCGCACGCATTCGAAGCATCTTCTCCGAGAGATTGAGGCCCTCGGCGAGTAACCGCTTGGTGTGAATGGTGATTTCCGAGTAGATCGTCGGCAGAAACGACGAATAGAAACGTACGTTGTCTTCGACGACAATAATGGCCGGGACGCCGGCGACGCCGGCGTCATGGCCTACGTTCCGCAAGTCCTCGACCTGCTGAACCATGGCCAGGAGGATGTCGACATCACCTCGCCACAGGAAGACGTTGTCGAATACCGACATGTCATTCCCGGCACTAAAATCGGTCAGCTGTCGATTGTTGTAGGCCAGAAGAATGACCGGCGTCTGCATTCCCAACTCGCGCAGACGGGTCGCCAACTCGCATGCGTCCATGTCGTCCACGTTGAGGCTGGTGACGACCATATCGATGCCCGCACGCTCGCGACAGATACGCAGCGCCTCCTCGCCGGTGGAGACCCGGACGACATCGGGATGATGACTGAGATTGAGTTGCAGAGACTGGCGGAGAAGGGCCTGATTTAACTGGCCATCCTCCGCCAGGGTAAACGAGTCGTAGAGACTCGAAACCAGCAGAATATGCCGGACCCGGTGGCGCATAAGATCGTGGAAACGGTTGCGAGACCGTGTCCTGAACTGCTGCTCGTCGGGCCCGCGACCCGTCACATAAGACTCCTCAAACGAGTCCCTGGTCCATCATCGAATCGGCAACCTTGAGGAAGCCCGCGATGTTGGCACCATTGACGTAGTTCCCGGGGGTTCCAAACCTGTCGGCGGCCTCGACGCAGGTCCCATGGATCGCCTGCATGATTCCGTGTAGTTTTCCGTCGACTTCCTCGCGACTCCATGCGTGCCGCATGCTGTTCTGCGCCATCTCGAGGCCGGAAACGGCAACGCCGCCGGCGTTGGCTGCCTTTCCGGGTCCGTAGAGAATTCCGGCATCGACGAATTGGTTGATGCCGTCGATCGACGTCGGCATGTTGGCGCCCTCGGAGACCACGTTGACGCCGTTGGCGAGCAGATGAGCGGCATCCTTGTCGTTGATCTCGTTCTGCGTCGCTGACGGGAATGCGCAATCGGCCTTGTGGTTCCACAGAGGGTTGGACGCCGCGTCGGCCGCCGTCTCGGTGTAGACGGCCCCCTTGAACTGATCGGTGTACTCCGCGATCCGACCGCGTCGATTGTTCTTGAGGTCCATGACCCACTGCAGTTTCTTTCGATCGATTCCAGACTCGTCGTAGATCACACCACTGGAGTCGGACAGCGTCACGACCCGAGCGCCAAGGTCGAGTAGCTTCTCTGTCGTGTACTGCGCGACGTTGCCGCTGCCGGAGACGAGGCAGACCTTGCCTTCCAGAGTCTGGTTCTTCGTCGCTAGCATCTCTGCGGCGAAGTAGACCGTCCCGTATCCCGTCGCTTCGGGACGAATCAGTGAACCACCCCACGCCAGTCCCTTGCCAGTAAGCACTCCGGTAAACTCATTGGCGAGTCGTTTGTACTGGCCGAACAGGAAGCCGATCTCTCGCCCCCCCACGCCGATATCTCCGGCGGGGACGTCGGTGTTGGGTCCGATGTGTCGGAACAACTCCGACATGAAGCTCTGACAGAACCTCATCACCTCGTTGTCGCTCTTGCCCTTGGGATCGAAGTCGGAGCCGCCCTTGCCGCCACCCATCGGGAGAGTCGTCAGGGCGTTCTTGAATACCTGTTCGAACGCGAGGAACTTCAGGATCCCGAGGTTGACCGACGGATGGAAACGAAGCCCGCCCTTGTACGGTCCGATGGAACTGTTCATCTCGACGCGAAAGCCACGATTGACCTGCACTTCGCCTGCGTCGCTCATCCACGGGATGCGAAACATGATGACCCGTTCCGGCTCGATGATCCTCTCGGCGATGCGTGCTGCCCGGTATTCAGGATGACGGTCGAGCACGACCTCGAGAGACTCGACGACCTCGTGGACTGCTTGGTGAAACTCCGGCTCTGCCGGATTCTTGGCCTTCACATCTTGCAGGAGTCCGTTCAACAACTCGCTCATCGCTCCAATCCTCCTCGGTGGATCAATTTAACCAACGACCCCGCAGCCGATGCGTCCCCCAGCGGCGCCAGTCGGCTGTGACGTCAGATCGTCTTGTTTCTCGTGAATGATGATCGCCCTGCCGACGATATCATTGGCATCGCCGGAACCAATGGACCAGAGATCGGTATTGAAGGTGTGCTCCGCGGCGCCGGTCTCATCGACCTCGAAGTTCCCGATATCGCCGAGATGAAACGCCTCGCCGCCCCACGCACCGTGGTCGACCGCGGTGGGGTTCCAGTGCCCTCCGGCAGACGTGCCATCGTCGGCACTGCAGTCGCCGACATCGTGAAGATGAACGGCGTGAACTCCGGGTGGGGCGTTCTGCACCTTGAGGACCAGAATGATCATGCCGTCGTTCTCGTAGAACTCCGCAGAACCGGTCAGCGTGCTTCCACTCTTGGCGTCGACCGTCGCGGACACGGTCGGGTCCCCTTCAGGAACATGGACGCCTTCGAGAGCGTCGTGGGCGGCTTCGGCATGTTCGGCAGCCGCCTGGTGAGCCTTGTCGCAGCCTGCCGCGGCGATCAGAACGATCGCGAACGAGAGGATGACGAAGAGAGTCCGCATTTGCATCATGATTCCTCGCATGTTGGATTTCGTCTCATCGCGCCGGCTGGCACCGACATCGATATTATGCCCGAATTCCACCGTCTCCGGCCTAGGATTCGCCGTCAAACAATGACGAATCGACCGTGGTCGGCAAGGTCACGCTGAGCCCCGGAACCGTCTCCATGGCCCGACGGATGGCCGTGTTCGCGTTGGCGTTGGTCGCCCATGCACGCCGCGCGAGTCCGTTACAGACGTCCCAACTCATCATGCTCTTCATCCGCCGGTCGGCGTCGCTCGTCCCGTCGGCCAGCAGGCCGAATCCGCCGTTGATCGCCTCGCCCCAGCCGACGCCGCCACCGTTGTGGAGGCTGACCCACGTCGCGCCGCGAAAGGCATCTCCGATCACGTTCTGCACCGCCATATCCGCGCACCAGGCACTTCCATCTTCGATGTTGGCGGTTTCGCGGTAGGGAGAATCGGTTCCCGAAACGTCGTGATGATCGCGTCCCAGCACGACCGGACCCTTGAGTCTCCCCTCTCGAACCGCGTCGTTGAACGCCAACGCCAGGCGCTTCCGACCCGGCTCGTCCGCGTAGAGGATGCGCGCCTGGGAGCCCACGACCATCTGGTGGCCCTCGGCCTCGCGGATCCAGCGGAGGTTATCCGCGAGCTGCCCGCGAATCTCCGGAGGGGCCTCGCGATGCATCGCCTCCAGGACGTCGGCCGCGATACGGTCGGTCGTCCGCAGATCTTCGGCGTCCCCGCTGGTACAGACCCAACGGAACGGGCCGAACCCGAAATCAAAACAGAGGGGGCCCATGATGTCTTCGACGTAGGACGGATAGCGAAAACGCCCGTCCGCCGCGTCGATATCGGCACCTGCTCTTCGGGCCTCGAGGAGGAAGGCGTTGCCGTAGTCCCAGAATCGGGTGCCGGCATCGGCCATCCGGTTGATAGCGGCAACGTGGCGCCTGAGGGACTCCTGGACCTGCTCTCGGAATGCCGCGGGGTCATCCCGCATCAATCGGTTCGACGCCTCGAGACTGAACCCGACCGGGTAGTAACCGCCCCCATAGGGGTTATGCAGGGAGGTCTGATCCGAACCGAGATCGACGCGGACGTTCTTCTTCGCGAGGTGCTCCCAGAGATCGACGACGTTTCCCAGATAGCCGAGCGAGAGGGGTTCGCGAGAGGACCTGGCCGCTTCAATACGTCGAACTACCTCATCGAGGTCGGTCGCGACCTCCTGCAGCCAGCCCTGTTCGTGCCGTTTGTACAAGGCTCGTGGGTTGATCTCTGCGATCACGCAGATGGCGCCCGCGATGACGGCAGCCTTCGCCTGAGCGCCGCTCATTCCGCCGAGCCCGGACGTGACATACACACGTCCTGCCAATCCTTCCGCGTCATCGATATCGAGGTAGCACCGACCCGCGTTGAGCAACGTGATGGTCGTTCCATGGACGATGCCCTGAGGTCCGATGTACATGAAACTCCCCGCCGTCATCTGACCGTAGGAGGTCACCCCGAGAGCCGCGAGACGTTCGTAGTCCTCGGGCGTGCTGTAGTTCGGCACGACCATGCCGCAGGTGACGACGACGCGCGGCGCGTCCGGATGCGATGGAAAGAGCCCAAGGGGATGCCCGGAGTAGAGCACGAGAGTCTGCTCGTCCGTCATCTCGGCGAGGTATTTCATCGCCAGTCGGTACTGAGCCCAATTCTGGAATACGGTGCCGTTGCCACCATAGGTCACGAGTTCGTGCGGAAACTGTGCGACCGCCGCATCGAGATTGTTGTGGATCATGAGCATGATGGCGGCGGCCTGCCGGCAGCGCGCCGGATACTCGTCGAGCGAGCGCGCTTTCATCTCGTGATCGGCCGGACGCAGGCGCCGCATGTAGATGCGACCGTCCGTCTCCAGCTCTTCGCGAAACTCGTCGATCAGGTCGGCGTGTTGCGTCTCGGGAAAGTAACGCAGGGCGTTGCGCAGGGCCTGCCGCTTCTGCGCGGGGTCCAGGACGGATCGCCGTGCGGGAGCATGATCGACGGTCGAGTCCTGCGGGACGAGGGGCGGAAGCTCTTCCGGTATCCCCGCGAAGAGCGAGTTCCGAAACGACTCTGCCGAATGATCGTGACCCATGGACGGCTCCGCATGAACGCGCTCGGTCTCATCGTAGCACCACGGGTCTTAAGAAACTTCCGGCCTCCGGCGTCCCAACTCGGAGCGCAACGTCTCCTCGATATTCGACTGCCGATACTCGAAACCGAGATCCATCAGGCGTCTCGGATAGACCCGTGCCCCGGCCAGCAACAACTCGTCGGCCATCTCTCCCGCCACCCAGCGCAGGAGAAATGCAGGCACCGGGAGGAGAGTCGGACGACCCAATACACGCCCGAGTGTCCTGGTGAATTCGCGGTTGGTGCACGGTTCCGGCGACACAGCATTGAAGACACCGTCGATCCGCAAATCACGGATGACCATCTGAAGCATTCCAACAAGGTCTTCGAGCCCCACCCAACTCATCCATTGGTGCCCGCTCCCCAGACGCCCACCCAGACCGAGACGAAACGGCAACAACATCTTTGTCAGCGCGCCGCCGCCGCCCGCGAGGACAACGCCGAGTCGTGGAATCACGACACGAACACCCCGTTGAGCCAGCACGTCGGTCTCGGCCTCCCACTGACCGCAAACGTCGGCCAGGAACCCCTCCCCGCGGTCGGACGTCTCGTCGAGGGTCTCGTCGCCGCGGTCTCCATAGAATCCCGTTGCGGATGCAGACACGAGGACCGCCGGAGGCCGGTCAAGTCCCGCCAGCGTCCGCACGAGAAGACGCGTCCCCAGCACGCGACTGTCGCGGATACGTTTCTTGACCGGATCGGTCCAACGCCGCCCGGCGACGCTCTCTCCGGCGAGATGCACAACCGCGTCGATCCCCTCAAGAGCACGGCCGTCGATCTCCTCGGTCGCCGGGTTCCATAACACCTCGTCAGCAGCCGTCGGCTGACGTCGGACGAGCCGAACAACGTCATGCCCCGTCGTGGAGAGCGACCGACAGAGGGCGCGACCGACGAGGCCCGAAGCTCCCGTTATGGCAACACGGTGTCGGTCGTCGTTACTCACTGGCCTCCGTGACGGGTTCCCAATCGAACTTCATGATGACCACTTCCGTTTGACAATTCGACCCGGAGACCGGGATGATCGTAGCGTCCGGTGGATTCTATCCTGTGCCGGATGGATGTTGGAGTCTCGATGATCGATGTGGGATACGGTGTGACCATCGACCCGGAGGATCTGGAGTTTTCGTACTCACGGAGTTCCGGCCCCGGAGGTCAGCACGTCAACAAGGTGGAGTCTCGGGTGACACTTCGCTTCGACGTGGAGGCATCCCAGGCGCTGACACCGACGCAGAAGCGTCGAATTTTTCGTGAGCTCGAGACCCGTATCAGCCGGGCCGGCCTCCTCATTCTTCACTGTCAGGCCCATCGCAGCCGGAGCCGCAACCAGGCGATCCTGCTGGAGAGGTTTAGCGACCTGCTGGCCGCGGCGCTACGCCCCCCCAAACGACGGGTCAAGACCCGACCGGGACGTGCCGCACGCGAACGACGCATCACCGCGAAGAAACGAAAATCGGACGTCAAGCGCACACGACGCAAACCCGGGCTCAACGACTGAACTCGCGGTAGGTATAGCGTTCATACTTACGCTCTACCCGCAATGTCCACTCCTCCGGACCGAACGCCGGGAACACCGCGTCCCCCTCGAAATCGCCATGGATCGTGGATAGATGCATCGCCGTCGCGTGGGGCAGTGCCAGCCGGTACACCGACGCCCCACCGGCCACGAACAGCCGTTGGTTGCGGGACTCGGCGTAGGTTACGGCCTCGTCCAGTGAGTGCACAGGGCGGGCTTTTCCTTCGACCGCGTCCGATCGCGTGAGCACCAGATTCTCGCTCTGTACCAGGTCGGCGCCGAAGATCTCCCAGGATCGACGTCCCATGAGAATGCACTGGTCCCGCACCTGGCTGAGAAACTGCGCGTATTCCTCCGGGACCGCCCATGGCATCCGGTCCCCGGCACCAATCACCCGGTCCGATGACATGGCGGCGATCATGATCATGAGTACCGGCGCCTCATTCCAGACGGCGGACGTAGGTCAGATAAGCCGAGGGCGGATCTTCCAGTTGGATCCCCATGCCGGGCGCGCGCCCGACTCGATGCTGGGCACGACCCCAACGAACGACGCCCTGCAGGTCGACGGAACCCTCATCCAGATCGAGAGCCAGGTTCAGTCGAGTCCCACACGTGGCGGGTCGATCGGTGATCACGAAGATGCCGGTCTCGGAGAGGTCGCCGGTCCCCGCGGCCTCGTTGATGGCGGCGACGCCGTAGCGCACGGGAAGGAACCGCACGCGTCGTGGCGCGGGGACTCCACCGACCCTCGCGGTCTCGATCCCGGACTCCGCTTGCAGCGGCTCGGCATGCACGACTGCCACCTCGTCACGCATTTCCCACAACTTGCTTCGGCAGTGGCGACGAACGAAATCGATCGCCTGCCGCTCGGTGGTCTTCGCATCCATGCCGTGAAACTTCAACGAGACCGTTCCCTCCGGTGCCAGCCAGAGGACATTCGGGTACGTCAGAATTCGCGCTCGCCAGCCGGCGTCACAAGGAGCCAGAAGAACGCCGATGGCCACGATTCCGTCGGGCGTATCGGTATTGACCCGCCACGTATGACGCTCTATCTCGATCGGTTCGAGTCCGACCGGACAGACGACCTCGGTACCGTGGGCCGCGCCACAAAGCTTGCACCACTCCATGGGTACATCATAACGGAAACCGGGCTTACGCCGAGAGGCCGAGTTGGAATAGCCGATTGGTCGCGACGGACGTGCTTCGCGCCAATTCGTCCACGGAACTCCCCCGGAGAGTGGCGACAAACGCCAGGGTGTCGCGCACCCAGCCGGGCTCACAACGCTTCCCACGCCTTGGCATGGGCGCCAGATAGGGACTGTCCGTTTCGACGATCAGGCGGTCCGAGGGCGCCTGGAGCGCCGCCTCGCGAACGTCGTCCGCGTTCTTGAAGGTCACCACACCGTTGAAGGCCAGATACCAGCCCAGGCCCAGGTAGGTCTCGGCCTCGAGAGGACCCGCCGTGAAGCTGTGGATCACGCCACACACCTGCGGATGGTTCCGCAGGATCGCGGCCATGTCCTCGTGGGCCTCACGAACATGAATCACGACCGGCAGCCCGTGACGTCTTGCCATCTCGAGCTGCGCCTCGAACCGCTGGGCCTGCACCGCCCGCGAGTCGAGGTCGTAGTGGTAGTCCAGACCGATCTCACCCAACGCGCAGTAGCCGCCCTCGGTCAAGAGGCCGTCGAGCTCGTCCAGACGATCATCGAATGCCTCCCCAGCGGCGTGTGCCGTGAACGGGTCGATGCCCACCGTCGCGAAGACGACGCCGGGAAAACGATGAGCGAGGTCTCGAGTCGCGCGACCATCCTCGACTCCGGTGCCGATCGTCACCATGGCTCGAACGTCAACTTCCGCGGCGCGCTGCACGACGGCGTCGACCTCGTCGATGAGTCGCTTGTGGGTCAGATGGCAGTGGCTGTCGATGATCAACGCGAGGCCTCAGATTCCGCTACGACGCAACAACCATCGTGGCATGAGGCGGATGACCGTCATCACGTATCGCCAGACCGGTGGTGTATAGACGATGTGTCGAGGATGCCGGAGCGCCCTCATGACCGACGCGACCGTCTCTTCCGGCTCGTTGGCGATGGCGGGTGGCTTGAGACCCGCCGTCATCGGCGTCTTCACGAACCCCGGACGGACGCGGACCACCCGCAGTCCCCGATCCTGGTAACGCTGGCCGATGCCGTCGAGATAGTAGTCGAGTCCGGCCTTCGTCGCGCCGTAGAGTGCGACCGATCCGCGGGCGCGGACGGCGGCGACCGAGGTGTAGACACACAGGGTGCCGCCGCCTTCGAGAAGGTGGGGTCGGACACACTCGCAGAATTCGATGGTAGAGCGGAAGTTGACCTCGAGCATCTGCAGCCGCGGCGCTCGGTCGGTCTCTAACTGCCCCTGTTCGGCGAATTTCCCCGCCGCCACGACGACGGCATCGACGGTTGGAACGCAGCCCGCCGCCCGCTCCACGGCCTCTGGAATCCCGGCGGGATCCGCAAGGTCGCACGTCGTTGTCTCAACGACGGAATCGGGGCGTGCCTCGATGAGTCCGGCTCTGACCGTGTGGAGTTTCTCCTCGTCCCGACCCAGCAGAACCAGACGATGCCCATCTGCCGCCAGTGCACGGGCCAGGACCTGCCCCATGCCTCCGGTCGCGCCAAGAAACAGGATATTCATCGTCCCTCCAGCAAGCGCCGCGATAACGCGCTCCGGATCCTTCGATCGGGGTCGAATCTCCTCCGTGCCTCATCGAACCGTCGGATGCGCTCGCCTTCCATCGCGGCGAACGCGTCGCGCCCGGTGAGGGCGTCCTTGGCCAGATAGATTCGCCCGCCGCACTCGACGACCACGCGATCCAGCGCCGCGACCCAGCCCGCAGTCTCGCCCCGAATCATCGGGAGATCCAACGCGACGCTGATACCCGGCATCGGAAACGACAACAGGCCGATGCTGGATTCGCCGCAATCCTTGATCACGGTCAGGAAGGACGCGATTCGCAGGCGACGCAGTTCGTCGAAAATCCGAACGACCGATTGCCTCGCCTCCGCCCGGGGCAGCACGCACTGGTACTGGGTAAATCCCCGTCGCCCGTAGGCGCGATTCCAGTTCTGGACGCCATCGAGTGGATAGAAGAACTCCCGGGCCGAGACGAGTCCGTCGCCCTCGCGACGACGATTACGGGCGAAGTAGATCCGGTTCAGGAGGCCGATGTTCCAGCGGGCCAGGGTCGGACCCGGCAGGTCGAACGGCAGTCGAAAACCGGTGGCACGCGGCTGGGCACGTTCGGGCGCCTCCCCCCGTTCCGCCCAGCGACCACCGATGACGATGCCGCGACCCATCGATCCACCGCCCGCCAACGCGTCGGCCCAGGCGACCGTCATCGGGGACCGCCGACTCTCCTGTGCCAGCCCCTCGAGAAGGCCATCCAGATCCCGACACACACGGATGTGCTGATGGATCCAGGGACTCGCGATCGACTCCAGCCGAAGCCGGGCGGAGAGGATATGGCCCGTCAGCCCCATCCCCCCGACGGTGGCGGCGAACAACCCCTCGGCATCCCCCTGGCCGACCGTGTGAATCTGCCCATCTGCGGTCTGAATCTCGATGGACTCGACAAAATGACCGAGGGTGCCCGCGACATGGTGGTTCTTGCCGTGAACATCGGACGCGATCATCCCACCGACCGAGACCTGGGCCGTTCCCGGAGTGACCGGAGCGGCCCAGCCTTCATCCCAGAACCGACGATTGAGCTCTTCCAGACCGAATCCTGCCTCTGCGTGGAGGAGACCGGTCGCTGCATCGAACCCAAGAACCCGATGCGAGGACCGGGCGTTGGCGACGGGTCCGTCCCCCGCTGCCGGCAGCGAGGCATCGCCATAGGACCGGCCATAGGCGCGGGTAAGGACCGCCCCGTCGGTGATATCGGTCAATCGTGGGGCGAATCGCTCTTCGGCCTCGACCGTCGGGTATCGACCCCAGCCCGAAAGACGCCGCTTCATATCGCGCATCGAACGAAGCATAGACGATACGGTGAATCAAGGCGAAGAAGAGTCCACAATTGGGGGTGACATCCTGCCCCGTTTGAGTAGAATTCCATTCCGCGCGTAAGTGGGAGATCGCACGTGAAATCTGTCGGCGTTGTTAAGGAGACTTTCCCGGGGGAGCGACGTGTCGCCATCGTCCCCGCGATCATCCCGATTCTCTCGAAGGCCGGTTTCGAGATCCACTGTCAGCGGGGCGCCGGCGAGGCGTCGGGCTACGAGGACGCGAACTACGCGGAGCGCGGAGCCACGCTGGTCGATGACCGCGAGTCCGTCTTCTCGCGCTGCGAGATCCTCTGTCAGGTTCGATCCCTCGGCGCCAATACCGATAACGGTCGCAGCGATCTACCGCTACTCCGGTCCGGCCAGGCCGTCTTCGGGATGTTCGAGCCGCTGACGGAGCGCGACTCGATGAACGCGATCGCCGAACGCGGCGTCACGCAGTTTGCCATGGAGATGATCCCGCGCATCACCCGTGCCCAGAGCATGGACGTGTTGTCGTCGATGGCGACGATCGCCGGTTACAAGGCCGTGCTCATCGCCGCCCAACACCTACCAAAGATGTTTCCGATGCTGATGACGGCTGCGGGCACGGTCAGTCCGGCGAAGGTCCTCGTGATCGGCGCGGGCGTCGCCGGACTACAGGCGATCGCCAGCTCCAAACGAATGGGCGCCGTCGTCTCCGCCTACGACGTGCGCTCCGCGGTGAAGGAAGAGGTCGAGAGCCTCGGCGCGAAGTTCGTCGAGATGGATCTCGATAGCGAGGGCGCGCAGGATGCAGGCGGGTACGCAAAGGCCCTCGGCGAAGAGTTCTACCGCAAACAACGCGAGCTGATGACCCGAGTCATCGCCGAGCAAGACGTCGTCATCACGACAGCAGCGGTCCCCGGGAAGAAGGCGCCGCTCCTCGTGACCACTCCGATGGTCGAGGCCATGCACCGTGGCGGGGTGATCGTCGACCTGGCGGCAGAGCGGGGCGGCAACTGCGAACTCACGGAACCCGGCCAGACGGTCGAGCGTCACAACATCACGATCGCCGGTCCGCTCAACATCCCCTCAGAGATTCCGTTCCACGCCAGCCAGATGTACGCGAAGAACATGGCGACGTTGCTGACACACGTATTCAAGGACGACGGACCCGACTTCGAGGATGAGATCACTCGTGACACCGTCGTGACGCATGGCGGTCGGATCACCAACGAGCGGGTTCTCGAGGTATACGGAGGCCAAGGCTGATGGAGATGTTGATTGCCGCGCTGACGATCTTCGTGCTTGCGGTGTTCGTGGGCTTCGAGATCATTACCAAGGTCCCGCCAACGCTTCACACGCCCTTGATGTCGGGATCCAACGCCATCTCGGGCATTACCCTCGTGGGTGCCGTCATCGCGGCGGGCACCGACTACACACTTCTGACCAAGATCCTGGCGTTCATGGCCGTCATGCTGGCCACGATCAATGCGGTCGGGGGATTCCTCGTCACCCATCGCATGCTTGAGATGTTCAGGAAACGGTGATCCCTTGAGCTCCTCTCTCATCAACATCGCGTACATCTTCGCGTCGATCCTGTTCATCCTCGGTCTCAAGGGACTGACCCATCCGAGAACCGCCGTTCGCGGCAACTTGATGGGTAGCGCCGGCATGTTCATCGCCGTCGTCGTGACACTCGGCAACCGCGACATCATTCGCTGGGAATTGATTCTGGCCGGGATCGTCGTCGGCGCAGCCATTGGCTTGGTCGTCGCCCGCAAGATTCAGATGACGGCGATGCCGGAGCTGGTCGCGCTGTTCAACGGGCTAGGCGGCGCGGCCTCGGTCCTGGTGGCGGGCAGTGCCCTGCTGCTGGCGTTGCGCGACGGCGTTACGCCGATGCAGATGCTCATCGCGACGGCCGTGTCGGCGTTGATCGGCGGCGTCACGTTCTTCGGCAGCATCATCGCGTTTCTCAAGCTGCGCGGAACACTCTACGGCAGTTCCCCCCTCTTTCCGGGCCAGCAGATATTCAACGCCATCATCGCCCTGGGTGCTCTGGGCCTGGGCGTCATGGTCGTGATCGAACCCACAAACATGACCTACTTCTGGGCGCTGGTCGGTGCCGCATCCCTCCTCGGCGTCCTGTCCGTATACCCCATCGGTGGCGCCGACATGCCCGTCGTGATTGCGCTACTCAATTCCTATTCGGGTCTTGCGGCGGCAGCCACGGGCTTCGTGCTGAGCAACAACATGTTGATCGTGGCCGGCTCTCTGGTCGGTGCGTCGGGGCTGATCCTGACGCAGATCATGTGTAAGGCGATGAATCGCTCGCTGGCGAACGTTCTGTTTGTCGGTGTGGGGCCGACGGCCGACGGCCCCAGCGCCGACGAGGTCTATGCCGGCAAGATCAAGTCCACGTCCGCCGACGAGATCGCCATGCTGCTGGACGGTGTTCAGCGGGTCGTGATCGTCCCCGGTTACGGGATGGCGGTGGCGCAGGCCCAACACGCGGTTCACACGATGGCAGGGCTTCTGGAGGCTGCCGGTGCCGAGGTGAACTACGCGGTTCACCCCGTCGCGGGCCGCATGCCCGGACACATGAACGTCCTGCTGGCCGAGGCCAACGTGGACTACGGCAAACTGAAGGACATGGACGAGGCCAACCCGGCGTTCGAACAGACCGACGTGGTAATCGTCATCGGCGCAAACGACGTCGTCAATCCCGCCGCTCGCGAGGATCCCACCAGCCCGATCGCCGGCATGCCGATCCTGGATGTCGACAAGGCCCGAACGGTCGTGATGATCAAGCGTAGCCTCAGCCCGGGCTACGCGGGTATCCCGAACCCTCTGTTCGCGCTGGACAACACGCTGATGTTCTTCAACGACGGCAAGCAGGCGATCCAGGAAATCATCACGGCCCTCAAGGAAGCGTAGCCGTCGCCCCGCCGCTCACGATCCGTTTCGCCGCCGATGGCGATGTGCCGACCGTCCTACGTTTCATTCGCGAACTCGCGGAGTTCGAAAATCTTCGAAGTGAGGTCGTCGCTACCGAGGAGTCGTTGCGGCAGACGTTATTCGGCCCACACCCCTATGCCGAGGTCTTGATCGCAGAACTCGAGGATCGACCCGTCGGATTCGCGCTCTTCTTCCATAACTACTCCACGTTTCTCGGACGCCCTGGCATCTATCTGGAAGATCTCTTCGTGACTCCCGATGCGCGAGGTGCCGGAATCGGGCGTGACCTCCTTGTACGCCTGGCTCGGATCGCGGTGGAGCGAGATTGCGGTCGTCTCGAGTGGTGGGTTCTCGATTGGAACGAGAGCGCGATCGCCTTCTACGAGCGGCTCGGCGCACGGAACATGGAAGGCTGGAACGTGTTCCGTATCGACGCAGATGCCCTGGGGCGTCTCGCCGGAAGCCAGTCTGTGGAATAATTCCAGCATCGTTCATCGTTGGAGGCTTCTCTTGTCCGCATTCGAAAAACTAGGCATGTTCTACCTCGGCCGCCCTGTCGACCCCGACAGCGGCGAGACCGTCGATTCACCGCTGCTCCTCGACGCCAGGGACCTGACGACTCACGCGGTCTGCGTCGGGATGACCGGGAGTGGCAAGACCGGGCTTTGCATCGATCTTCTTGAGGAGGCGGCCCTCGACGGAATCCCCTCGCTCGTCATCGACCCAAAGGGCGACATGGGAAACCTCCTCCTGACGTTCCCTGAACTGGATGGGCCATCGTTCCGTCCGTGGGTCGACGGCGATGCCGCGCGACGCGCGGATCTGTCGGTCGACGAATTCGCGAACGCACAGGCGGCCCTCTGGAAGAAGGGTCTTGCCGGCTGGGGGCAGGACGGCGATCGGATCCGGGCCTTACGGGCGTCGGCTGACTTCAAGATCTACACGCCGGGCAGCGATGCCGGTGAGCCCATCTCCATCCTCTCGTCGTTTGCCGCTCCCTCCGAGGAGGTCCGGGCCGATGACGATCTGTTCAGAGAGCGCGTCTCGACGACCGCTGCGAGTCTGCTCGGCCTGATCGGCATCGATGCGGACCCGCTTCGATCGCGGGAGCACATCCTGATCTCGAACGTACTCGAGCAACTCTGGCGTCAGGGAGTGAAACTCGATCTGGCAGGGTTGATCCGCGCCATCCAGCAGCCACCGGTCAGCACCATCGGTGTGATGGACCTGGAGACGTTCTATCCGGAGAAGGATCGTTTTGCGTTGGCGATGCAGGTCAACAACCTGCTGGCCGCTCCCGGCTTTCAGGCCTGGCTACGGGGCACCCCCCTGGATGTCGGCTCGTTGCTTTACACCCCCGAGGGGCGGCCGCGGGTCGCGATTCTCTCCATCGCCCATCTCCCGGACAACGAGCGGATGTTCTTCGTCTCGCTGTTGCTCAACCAGACCATCTCGTGGATGCGTAGTCGCCCGGGTACCAGCAGCCTCCGTGCGCTGCTCTACATGGATGAGATCTTCGGCTTCGCGCCACCTACGGCGGAACCACCGTCCAAGAAGCCGCTGCTGACCCTATTGAAGCAGGCACGGGCCTACGGTCTCGGCGTCGTCCTGGCGACCCAGAATCCCGTCGACCTGGACTACAAGGGGCTCTCCAATACCGGAACCTGGTTCCTGGGTCGTCTGCAGACGGAACGAGACAAGATGCGGGTGATCGACGGACTCGAAGGGGCACTCCGAAAAGGGGACGGCTTCGACCGTGGCGATCTCGATCGGATCCTCTCCGGACTGGGTAAGCGCGTGTTCTTACTCCACAGCGTGCATCGCAAGGGCCCGGAGTTGTTCAACACTCGATGGGCCATGTCCTACCTCCGTGGACCGCTCACACGTTCACAGATCGGCGACCTCACCGACTCCACGGAGACGGCGCCGACATCTCATGTCGCCTTGCCCGTCGCCCTCGGCCCGGATCAGGTGAACCACGACACCGAACTCCCGAGCCAACGACCGGTGCTCTCGAAGGGTGTTCCGCAGGCGTTCTTGCCTGTCGAGGTGCCTCTGGGAGAGGATCGGCTGGTCTATGAGGCTCACCTCGTGGGGCTGGGACGGGTTCAGTTCCTGGATCGCAAGACCAAGCGGCTCAAGCATGCGGAAGAGATCGCCTGTCTCCATCCGCTGCCCGGCACCAGTGTGGCCCCGCAGTGGGAACAGGCCGAGGCGATCGATATATGTCTCGAGGACCTGGAGCAGGAACCGGAACCTGGCGCCGGTTTCGAGGGGATCGAAGGGCCTGCGATCCGTGCCACGTCCTACCGCGGGTGGCGCAAGTCGTTTTCCGACTACCTCTACCGCAATCGCGACCTCACGTTGTTCGTGTCGCCGTCGACCGGGCTCGCATCCGAGCCCGAAGAGAGCGAGGCGGACTTCCGTATCCGTCTCGCGGAATATTCCCGCCAGCATCGTTCCGAGCTGACCGACAAGCTGCAGAAGAAATACGCCAAGCGGGCGCAACGCCTCGACGATCGTTTGCGTCGCGCCATGCAAGCGATCGAACGGGAGAAGGAACAGGCCACCGGTCAGAAGATGCAGACCGCCATCTCATTCGGCGCGACGCTCCTGTCGGCGGTGCTGGGTCGCAAGACCCTGGGCACACGAACTCTCGGACGAGCGACGACCGCAGCCCGCGGCGTGGGACGTTCGATGCGTGCCGGACAGGACGTGGGGCGCGCTCAAGAGAACGCCGCAGATCTGCAACAGAAGATTCAGGATCTGAATCGAGAGATGGAAGACGAGATCGATCTTCTCGAAGATCGACTGGATCCGCTGACGGAGACTCTCGAGAGCAAGGCGCTCCGTCCCCGTCGTGCCGATGTCACGGTCCGAGACATCCGGCTCGTCTGGCTGCCTTTCCGCGAAGCCAGCAACGGCGTCAGGGTTGCCGTCTGGCGCTGACCCCATCTTCACGATGGGATCAGCTTCAGAGGAACTAGCTAGTAGGTGATCTTCGGCTCGGTGGTCTTGGCCTGCTCGATCCAGTTAGCGACGGTCTTGGCCGCCGGCGTGGCGTTTGCCAAGTTCTTCTCGGCGTTGACCTCTTCGATCTTGGTCGTCAGGTTCTCCGCATTGCGATTGCGGAGTTCCTTGATCGTGTCAACACCCGAAGCCTCGAGAAGCTCCGCGTACTGTCGGCCGACGCCGTTGACCCGCATGAGGTCCGCCATGTTGGTCCAGCCGAGAAGGTTCTTCTCGCTGACACCGGTCTTCTCCGCGACGGTCTTGCGACCCTGCGGCGCCGCACACTGGTCGAGAAGATGGTCGGTGGTCGTGATGCCGGCGGAGCTCAGCTTCTCTCTGTAGCTGGGTCCGATCCCTTCGATTTCGTCGATCTTGTAGCTCATGGACTCTCCATTCCGTTTTCAAACAATCCGTGTAAACACCGTGCGCCAATAAGTCTAGCCCAGGTTTTTTGCCGCGTAAACCGGTCAGGGAGCGGGCGGACTAGGAGATGACGTATTGCACCACCACGTAGAGCACGTAGCAGACCACCAGCGGTACACCGTACCAGCGACGAAAGTTCCCCTGCCGGGTCGCCCGTAGGATGAAGAGCCGAAAAAGGGCGAGAATCAGCAACATTGCCGGCACGTGGACGATCAGCAGGATGTCGGGTATCTCGGCCGAGGGATCGAGGATCGGCAGCGGAGCGGCGACGGCCGAGGCGCCGACGACGAACAGGACGTTGAGGATATCGGCGCCGATGACGTTGCCGACGAGGAGTTCGGTCTTCCCACGCAGGACGCAGGTGATCCCGATAGCCAGCTCAGGAAGCGACGTCCCGAACGCCACCAACGTTGCCGCGACAACCACGGACGGCACCTGCCAGTGCACCTCGGCCAACACGATCATCGACAGGACCATCACCCGACTGGCCACGAGGACCATCGCCAGTCCGCCGATTCCCATGGCGATCAGAACCGTCAACCCTCGATCGCTGGCCACCGGTTCTTCTTCCGCACCGGAGCGACCCCAGCGAATGGTACAGACGATGTACGCAATCAGACCCATCAGGAGAAGCACGCCCACGGGTCGTCCGAGTGTTGCCTCCTCACCCTGGAAGTACGCAGCGCCATAACAGAACACGGCCAGCGCGGCGGCCGCGCTGAACTGAATCCAACCCTGCCGACTCAGCACCTTGCTCTTGGCGGGGATGACCGCCAACATGCAGCCCAGTCCGAAGATCAAGCCGGTGTCCGCGACGATCGATCCGATCGCGTTACCGAGAGCCAGGCCGGGCTCCCCGGACCACGCGGCCATCACGGAGACCGCCGCCTCCGGACTGGTCGTCCCCAGCGAGACCACCGTCGCGCCGATGATCACCTCCGGTACGCCGAAGCGCGCCGCCAGGCCGGCCGCCCCGTCGACGAGCAGGTCCGCGCCTCGCAACAGGACCACCATCGCGAGGGCCGCGACCGCCAGAAGAACCCACTGGGACTGCGTCAGAAACCAGTCCGGCGGGAGTAGATGGTCCACGTTCAAACTCCCATCATGGCCAGTCGTAGAAACCGCGACCGCTCTTCTTCCCGAGGCGCCCGCTATCGACGTAGTCTCGCAGAATCTGTGGAGGTAGGAACGCCTCACTCCCCAGCTCGCGATGGAGATGCTCGGCGATCGCCAGTCGGACGTCGAGACCCACCAGATCCGTAAGCCGTAGGGGACCCATCGGGTGGCGGTAACCCAGCGTCATCGCCTTGTCGATGTCCTCGGCGCTTGCCACACCCTGCTCGAACATTCGCATCGCTTCGAGCCCCAGCACGAGACCGAGTCGTGAGGAGGCAAACCCCGGCGAGTCGACGACAACGATCGGCTCCTTCCCGAATCGTCGTCCGTAGTCGAGGGTGCGCTCCAACACGTCGGGAGTGGTCCGATCGGTCTTGACGACTTCCAGCAGGCTCATGATGTGAACCGGGTTGAAAAAATGCATGCCGATGACCCGCTGCGGATGCTTCGTACCCTCTGCGATCGACGCGATCGAGAGCGACGAGGTGTTGCTGGCCAGGATTGCATCGGCATCGATGATCTCGTCCAGTCGCGCGAACAGAGCGTTCTTCAGGCCGATATCCTCGGGCACTGCCTCGACGACCAGCCCACAGCCCTCGGCCATCGATAGATCCGGCGCGGCGGTCAATCGCGACAGCGTCTGCGCGCGATCCTGGGGCTGCACCTTGCCCTTCTCGACGCCCTTGGTCAGATTCCGTTCAACTGCGGCAAGACCGGCTTCGATTCGGTCCGACGAGACGTCGTGGAGCGCCACCTGAAGACCTGCGGAGGCAGCCACCTGGGCGATGCCGTGCCCCATGGTCCCCGCTCCAATCACCACGACACGATTCTGATCCATCGTCATCTCCAAGAGCGTTTCACGATCCTGGCGCAGGATAGACCAGTCGTCACGTCGACGGCTAGACCCGTGGTATAGGGTTCTACGATGCCGGAGACGCAGAATGATCGGTAGTGTCAGCCTGGCGCTCGTCGTGCTGGTGACCCAGTTCACCATCGCGCGCAGTTTGCAACGGTTCACCCGAACGCGACTGTTGGTCGCGATGGTCGCGCTTGTGGCCTGGGGCCTCCTGGTGACCTCCCTGTTTCCGGAACGGTATCCCGACGGTAGGACCGCCAGCCTGTATGCCGTGGCCTGGGTTCTCACCGGCTCTCGGTTTCTCGGCGACCTCTTTCGCCTGCGGGGGGCCATCCGGCTGGAGCAGGACGAACCGGCCTGCAGGGCCGCCTCCCGACGGGCCGGGCGGTCTTTGCCCTGGAGTGGATTGGCCCTGTTGATCGGGCTTCTTCTCCCGGCCCTGGCCGGCGGCGAACGGGGGTGGATTTACGTTCTCGTCGCTCTGTCGGTCCTTCTTGCAACCTCGGCCGCAACGCTTGCCGGACTCGCCGCAAAACCGCGCTCCGGATGGTGGCCAGCGCTCGTCCTGTTCGTCGCCGCGGTGGTGCTGGCTGCCTGCTAGACTGTGAACTTCTAACCAAAATCGGTTCGATTCATTCAGCGAGGAAGTGATGACGGAGTCTCAACGCGAGATCAAGAAACTGGCCGTGATCGGTGCCGGCAACATGGGCAGCGGGATCGCACAGAAGATGGCAACAGAGGGTTTCGAGGTTGTCCTGGTCGACATCGACGACGAAAAGGTCCAGCGCGGTCTGACCATTATCCAGGACACGCTGACCGAAGGCGTCAAGAGAAAGATCTTCAAACCCGATCAGGCGGAAGCGATCCGGGAGAGGGTCAAGGGAACCTCCAACTGGGACGATCTGGCCGACGTCGACCTGGTCGTCGAGGCGGTATTCGAGGATCTCGGCGTCAAGAAGGACGTCATCCGCCGACTGGAGTCCGTCTGTCGCGCCGATACGATCCTCGCGACCAACACCTCGTCGTTTCTCGTTGAAGACCTGGCCCGCGATGCAACCCATCCCGAGCGGATCATCGGACTGCACTACTTCTACCATCCTGCAAAAAACCGACTCGTCGAGGTGATCCCCGGCCCCGCGACCGCACCGATCCATACATCGCGGTCGTGGTCGTTACAGGAACAGATCGGCAAGACTCCCATCGCGTCTGCCGACGCATCGGGCTTCGTCGTGAACCGCTACTTCGTACCGTGGCTAAACGAGGCCGTTCGTCTCCTTGCGGAGGATGTCGCCGACATCCCCACAATCGAGGCGGCGTGTAAGAAGACTTTCAGCGTAGGAATGGGTCCGTTCGAGTTGATGAACGTGACAGGTGTCCCGATCGCACTCCATGCGGCGACCACCCTCGGCGAACAGTTCGGACCTCTGTATGCCCCCGACGATCGACTTCGGGCGCAGGTCGAGAGCGGAGAGCACTGGAAACTCGAGGGCGACGCGGACGAGGGACGTTTCGAGGCGGTTTCCTCCCGGATGCTCGGAGTCACGTTCTGCGTGGCCGGTGCGCTGGTTGATGAAGGAGTCAGTTCCATCGAGGACACCGATATCGGCGCGCGGGTTGGATTGCGATGGCCCCGCGGACCGTTTCAGTTGATGAATCGGGTCGGTGTCGTCGACGCGATGAAGGATGTCCACGCCCTCTGCGAACGATGGAACCTGAAGACACCGACGGTCCTCACTAAACAGGTCGAGTCGGGAAAGCCCTTCGAGTTTCGTCTCGTCAAGACCGACGTCGACGCGGGTATTGCGACCCTGACGGTCAATCGCCCGGACGCCATGAACGCGTTGAACGAGGCCGTCGTCGGTCAGTTGACGGAGGCCTTTCGGGACGTCTCGCATCGCGACGACATCCGCGGGATCGTGATCGCCGGTGCCGGGAAGGCCTTCATCGCCGGCGCCGACATTCGTTTCTTCGTTCGCAACATGGACGCAGGCGATCTGGAACGCATCGCCACATTCACGAAGGCCGGGCACATCCTGCTCAACTCGATCGACGCGTGCGAGAAGACCGTCGTCGCCCGTCTCGACGGCCTGGCCCTCGGTGGCGGTCTCGAACTGGCCCTGGCCTGCGACTACCTCATCGCCTCGGAGAAGGCGATGTTCGCGTTCCCTGAGACGGGAATCGGCATCTACCCAGGCCTGGGTGGGACCCAACGATCGACGCGTCGTGTCGGCAAGGGACTCGCCAAGTGGCTGATCTTCTCCGGTGCCATGGTTCCCGCCAGAACGGCCGCCGAGATCGGTCTGGTCGATCAGGTCGTACCCCACGGACAGATCGACTCCACGATCAAGCGTGTCATCCACGACGCCGCCTGCCTGGAGGATCAGAAACGACCGGAACCCTATGAGAGTTTACGCAACTTCTTTGAATCGAACAGCGTCGATGCGCTGCGGTCCGGAGAGGTCGAGGTCAACGACGACAAGTCCCTGGCAAAGGCGGCCAAGAGCGTCGGCTTCAAGGCTCCGATCGCGCTCACGATCTCAGAGAAGCTGATCGACGGCGGACTGGAGACGACGCTTCAGAACGGACTTCAGATGGAACTCGACCAGTTGGAGACGATCTTCTCCACCAAGGACGCGTACGAGGGCCTGTCGTCGCTCGGTCGCCGACGACCCGAGTTCAAGGGCCACTAGAGGCGGCTGCCATGGACGATGAACCACGCGGCGGAATCCTCGATTCCATCGTCGAGAGCCTTGCGAAGCTGTTGGACCTTCTGGGACTCAACGGCACGCGGTTCCGCTGGAAGTGGCGTCAACGCCGATTGAAGGCCGCAGAGTCCGGCGTCCAGGCAGAGATGCTGTTTCGGTCCGCCAAGGGCAAACACCGCATGTGTACCGAGTGTCGTGCGCTGGTGCCGCGGAGCGCATCGACGTGCCCCGAGTGCGGCGAGCAAATCCGTCGCGGTGCCAGCCGACCCGGAGCCGGTCGTATCGTCGGCAACCTGTTCCCGGGAATCTCCCGCGCGACCTCGCTCCTGATGCTGGCCAACGGGTTCTGGTTCGTCTTGATGCTGATGAGCCAGATCCGGAGTGGAAATGGTGGCGGCATCTTCGGTGGCTTCGATATCGAGCTGCTGATGCGATTCGGTGCCGGTCTCGGCGAACCCCACCTGATCGCCGAGGGGTTCGTCTCCGGCGGTGAGTGGTGGCGTCTCATTACCCCCATTTTCATCCACGGCGGACTGATCCATCTCTTCATGAACACCCTGTTCCTGATGAACCTCGGCCCGACGATCGAGGACCTGCTGGAGACGGACCGCTTCTGGGTCGTCTACCTGGTTTCCGGCGTTGCCGGGGCCACGCTGAGCGAGTCCTACATCGGCTTTCTGGTCCGTGGCGGATGGGCACCGACGGTCGGTGCCTCGGGCGCCCTACTGGGGCTGATGGGATTCCTCATCGCCTACGGCTACCGCGAAGGCGGCGCCATCTGGTCGGCGGTCAAGGCGATGCTGTGGCGGATGGCGCTGTTTCTTCTGGTGATCACATTTTTCGTCGGCAGCATCGATCATCTCGGCCATCTGGGTGGGCTTCTGGCCGGTGGTGCTTTCGGGTTCTTTGTCAAACCGGGTCGACTACGCGGAAGCACGTCCCGTGCGGTATGGGCAGCGTTGGCGGTGGTCGGTGTGATCGTGACCATCACGGCCTTTTACTTTGCAGCCCAACTGGCGCAACAAGTATCCCAGGGAATACCTTGATTTTGTCGATCCACCCACCCTATCGTTGATCGAACCTGAGTTCGCCCACCGATCTTCCACGGAGAGTTTCATCATGCGTACTATCTCTCGCCTTCTGGTCCTCGTCGTCGCAGCGACGGTACTTACCTCCAGCGGTTGCGCCTTCTTTTCCGCCGCAACCGAAGAACACACGACGGATCGAGACAAGATGAAGAAAGGTGCGGCCATCGGTGCCGCCAGCGGTGCCGTGCTGGGTGCGGTGCTTGGCGAGGGCGAACTGGACGAGATCCTCGCCGGTGCGGCCATCGGCGCCGGCGTGGGAGCCGGCGTTGGAACCTACATGGACAACCAGGAAGAGAAACTGGCGAAGATCCCCGGAACGACGATTGAGCGGAAAGACAAGGATCTACTTCTGGTTCGCTTCGACTCGGACATTCTGTTTGCCGTCGACTCCGCCGAGCTCAGCGGCAGTTCCTACAGTGCGCTGGAGCAGGCCGCCGCCGTACTCGTCGAGTATAAGAAGACGGCCATCATCTCCCAGGGACATACCGACTCGACCGGTAGCGACGAGCATAACCAGGGACTGTCGGAGAGACGTGCACAGTCGGTGGCACGGTACCTGATGGAGAATGGCATCGACAGTTCCCGCATCACGTCGCTGGGTTATGGCGAGTCCCATCCCGTCGATGACAACTCGACGACCGCGGGTCGAGAGAGGAACCGCCGAGTGGACCTATTGCTCAAGGCCAAGGTTCGCTAGGACCCATTCGGTTAAATGCAGATCCCTCCGTTCAACGAGCTCATCGGGACCACTGTCTCCCGGCGCGGGAATGGCGAGGCGGAGGTGTCCCTCGAGCTTCTGCCTCACCACCTGAATCTGCGGGGTGTCGCTCATGGCGGCGTGATGACAAGCCTGCTGGACAGTGCTCTCGGCGCGGCGGTCATCTCGTCGATGCCGAGTGAGTGGTGGTGTGCGACGCTCTCGCTCAACACGGAGTTCCTGCGCGGTCCGGTCGACGGTCGTCTGACCGCTCGCGGGCGGGTCGTACGACGCGGACGGAGCATTGCGTTCGCCGCCGGGGAGGTGGTCGATGATCGTGATCGCCTGCTCGCCACCGGAACTGGGACCTGGCGGCTGTGGTCGGGAAAACCGGGGACGAAGACCGCTCCGCCGGACACGATCCAGATCGAGGACACCGGCGAACGACTGCGCGTCGGGAAGATTCTTGCCATCGGCAGGAACTACGCGGAACACAACAAGGAGATGGGGTACACGACCTCGGAACCCGTCATGTTCCTCAAGCCGGTGACGGCGCTGGCCGCAGACGGTGCCGAGGTTTGTCTTCCCGACGGGTTCGGGCAGATCCACCACGAGGTCGAACTCGTCGTCGTCATCGGGCGCACCGGCAAGAGCATCCCGCAGGCGGATGCCCTGCAACACGTTGCCGGCTACGCGGTGGGTCTCGACCTGACTCTCCGCGATCTGCAGTCGGAGGCAAAGGACAAGGGACAACCCTGGGCACAGGCCAAGGGCTTCGATCAGTCGGCACCGGTCTCGAGCGCCATCTCCCGTGAGAAGGCCGGAGATATCGGCGAACTCGCGATCACGCTCGAGGTCAACGGTAAGACTCGGCAGTCGGGGAACACGTCTCAGATGCTTCGCGGTGTGGATGAGCTGGTCGCGTACGCCTCGCGGCTGATGACGCTGCGACGCGGGGATCTGCTGTTCACCGGAACCCCTGCCGGCGTCGGCCCGCTGACCCCTGGCGACACGGCGATCGGCCAGATCGAGGGAATTGGTCGTGTCCGGATCACCGCGGTCGCGGAGAACGCGGAATGAAGTCGGGCGGGCGCCTGGTCCTGCTGACCGGTGGATCGGCGGGTATCGGACGAGCGGCCGCGATACGGTTTGTCGAGAACGGCGATCGCCTCGTCGTGGTCGCAAGGAATCGTGAAGCGCTCGAGTCCCTCGCCAAAGAGTTGGGAGAGGACAACTGCATCCCGTTCGCGGCCGACCTGACGGAAACCAACGACGCCGACGCGCTGACCCATTTGCTTACCGGAATCGGAACCCCCGATGTGATCGTCGCCAACGCCGGCATCGGCCTGGACGCTCGGTTCGCGGAGACGACGGACGAGGCCCTGGAGCGGGTCTTCGATCTCAACGTCGTCGCCGTCTATCGTACAGTGCGCCCGCACATCGACGACATGGTCCGACGTGGCAGCGGTCGAATCTTATTCGTGTCGTCCATCGTCGGAAAGCGCGGCATCCCAAACTACTCCGCCTATTCCGGTAGCAAGTTTGCGCTCACGGGGATCGCCGAGGCCCTACGTGTCGAGCTTCGCAAGACCGGCGTGACGGTAGGCGTCGTCTATCCGTCATCCACCGAGACGGGCTTCCAGGATCATCTACTCCGTGAGGGCCCGGGCCAGAACCGGAAACGTCTACGTCGGCATTCCGCGGACTCGGTAGCCCGTGCGATCGTCAAGATGGCCGGCTCCAGACGACGCGAGAGAGTGCTGTCGCTCGAGGCTCGCTTCCTCAACATCGCGAACCGGCTGTCCCCTGCAGCCGTCGACGCGTTGCTGGCCCGCGCGCTCATGCGAAAGTCGGACGACTAGCCCGCCGAACCCTCGCCGAAGAGCTGGTAGCGATGAAACGCGGCCAGCACCAACGCATGGGTGATGCGTCTTTCGAGAATCAGGCGCGAAACATCTGCGAGTGGAACGACCATCTGCTCGAACGCCTCGTTGGGATCGGGGCGAGGATCTCCCACCCGGCGAAGTCCACGGGCAAGAAACGTGAAGCAACGGTTGTTCTGAATGGGAGGGTTGGGATGCACCCACCCAAGGTCGTCCCAACGGTCGGCCTCAAAGCCGGTCTCTTCGCGTAGTTCCCGACGTGCGGACTCCAGCGGCTGCTCGCCCGGGTCGCACATCCCACCTGGGATTTCGAGTGTGAAGTCCTCGATGCCGAAGCGATACTGTCGAACCATCAAGACACGATGGTCGTCGTCGATCGCGATGACGTTGATCCAGTCGATCGATTCGACGACGTAGAACCACTCGCTACCGACACCTTCCGGTCGTTCGAAACGGACGTGGTCGAGATCGAAGATCTTGCAAGCTTCGACCCGCCGCGCCTCAAGTCTGCGCCAGGGTTTCATGTCGAACTCGTGGTCCGGAGCCTACTCGGCGGACTCTTCCTTGGCCTCGGGCGCGGGGACGTGGATTCGGCGGAATTTGCGCTGCGCGCGACGGACCTTCTTGGCGGCCTTGCGACGGTCGACTCCGGTCAAGGAATCTCCGGCGGCGGCCATCTTGCTCTTCAGGGCGCTGACGCGCTTGCCGACTCTCTCTGCGTTCTCTGCGGGCATCTCGAATCTCCAGCGTCTTGGTTGGATTGTCTTGACGAACTCGAACGACCGGCAATGCTAGCACAGCCGTTTCATCTGGCTATAATCCCAGCATGCCACCCTTCGAACGTCATGTATTCGTCTGTGTCAACGAACGAGCCGCCGATAACCCCAAGGGGTGTTGCGTCCGCAGTGGCGGGCGCGAGGTCCACGCCAAGCTCAAGCGTCTGGCCTTCGAGGCCGGCCTGAAGGGCAAGGTTCGGATCAACTCCGCCGGCTGTCTCAGCACCTGCGAGGACGGCGTCACGATCGTCGTCTACCCCGAGGCGGTCTGGTACGGCCACGTCACCCCGGTCGATGTCGAAGAGATCCTCAACGATCACCTCATCGGCGGGACCCCCGTCGAGCGCCTACGAATCCAACACGCAACGCCTGCAAAGCCCGGCGCCGATGGATAACGAGGAGCCGCGTCGACGGCTCCTCGTCTGGTACGGGCAGCACGCCCGCGATCTTCCCTGGCGGAGCGAACCGGCTCCGTATCGCGTGTGGGTCTCCGAGATCATGCTTCAGCAGACGCAGGTCGCTACGGTCATCCCCTACTACGAGCGGTTCCTCTCGAGATTCCCCGACGTGCATTCGTTGGCCGCCGCAGAGGTCGACGAGGTTCTGGCACTCTGGAGCGGACTCGGTTACTACCGCCGCGCACGGCAACTTCATAGCGCCGCTCGGGAAGTCGTCAGCCGGCACGATGGTCAGGTCCCATCGGATCCTCTGGCACTTCGCGCGCTGCCGGGAATCGGGCGTTACACGTCGGGTGCGGTGGCAAGCATCGCGTTTGGTCTTCCGGAACCGATTCTTGACGGCAACGTGCGTCGCGTGATCAGCCGCATCGAGGGGATCGATGCCTGCGGCCTATCGAAGAGTGCGGAAGAGAAGATGCTCTGGGAGCGCGCGTCGACCTGGGCCATGGGCCCGCAGCCCGGAGATCTGAACCAGGCCCTGATGGAGTTAGGGGCGACGATCTGCTCGCCGACCCACCCTGAGTGTCCGTCGTGTCCCGTCTCGCAAGACTGTGTCGCAAGAAAGCAGGAACTCGTCGCAGAGATTCCCCGTCGTCTCGAACGAAGGGCCACCGTCAAGGTCCGCGCCGGCGTCGCGGTCGTTCGACGGGGAGATCGATACCTCCTGCAGCGCCGAGATCGAGGACCGCTTCGCGGCGAATGGGACCTTCCGTCCTGCGAACTCCCCGGCGAAGACACGGCGACCGGATCGTTGCAACGCTATCTCCTGGATCGTTTTGACCTCGACGCGCGCCTAATGGTGGTGGAACGAACCGTGACTCACGGCATCCTGCATCGTCGGCTGACCCTCGAAATCGTCGTCGGGTCCCTACGCTGCGGCCGGACGTCAGGAGTCGAAGAGCTCTGCTGGGTCTCGCGCGCGGGTCTTCGGTCGATGGCGATCTCGGGCGCGACGACGAAGGTGCTGATGGCGTTGTCCTCGGCATCGGGCTCCCGCAGGGCTCCCGTTGTTCCGACGGGGCGACCGAAGAGTAGGGGCCGGACCGCGTAGACGATGTCCCGACCCGCAAGCAACGCGGTCACTGCGGACGTCGTCGCCCAGACGAACAGCTCCCCTCGTGAGAGAGCCACCAGGTAGCACGAAAGAATCACCAGGAGCGCGTGCCCACAACGAACCGTCCCGCGCCGCGGTAACAGTCCGACGGCGAAGCCGACCACCGTCGCGAGTCGTGCGTACCAGCCGACTTGTGGTGTCAGCCAGCCCGAGAGCTCGTGCCACGGCCGGTCAACCAGCGCCAGGAGGTAGAGCCACAGTGCGAGGCGCGCGACCCCGCAGACACGACGCAAGATCGAATCCATGATTCGACGGTAGGTCCTTCTGGGGATCGATGATCTCTTCGCCGGCCGAGATGGGTTTCGGGATGAATACTTGTCGCGTCCCGCCGGTCGGTGCTACTTGTGATGGATGACGGAAGTTCGCAAGCTCTGGATCCCGGGAGACGGCATACGGCTCGAGTCGGCGCTCCGCGTGGCCGAGCGACCTCGCGCACTTGCGGCGGTCATGCACCCCCATCCCCTGCACGGCGGGACGCTCCATAACCCGGTCATTTTTCACAGCGATCGGGAACTGCATCGCGTCGGCATGACGACCCTCCGTTTCAACTCTCGCGGAACCGGAGAGAGCGAAGGGACCCACGATGACGGCCGCGGCGAGATCGAGGATATCGCGGCGGCCGTGGCATGGCTTCGCGGTCTGGCACCGGGAGTTCCCATGCTGCTGGTCGGATTCTCGTTCGGGGCGGTGTGCTCGATCGGCTATGCGATCCGCGACGCCAATATCCGCGGCGTCATCGCCCTCGGACTTCCTGTCGACAAGTACCCCTTCGACGAACTCCCCTTGCTGAAACGGCCGCTGTTCGTGGTCCAGGCAGAAAACGACGAGTTCGGGACGCCCGACCGGGTCCGGCAGCGAACGGAAGGAATGCAACCGGCCGCAACGATCCGGGTCATCGAAAACACGACCCATCTGTTTCCGGAACGGGCCCGAGATGCGGCCTCTGCCGTCGTCGACTCCGCAGAGACTCTCCTCTCCGACCGCTAGCCGACGTGAATCAGGTCCGTCTGTATCGCACCGAAGACCTCGACGGCTCCTTCGGTTGTGATGAAGACGTCGATCTCGCTTCTTACGGCCATTTGCCCGGCGAGATAGATCCCCGGTTCGATCGAGAAACAGCTTCCGGGTGCTAGACGTCGTTCGTCGCGGGTCTCCAGGTTATCGATATTGGCACCGTTACCGTGGACATCGAGCACGCCGATGCTGTGCCCCGTGCGATGGACAAATGCATCGCCGTAGCCGGCGTCACGGACGACGGCTCGAGTCGCATCATCAACTTCCCATCCGAAGCACGGCTTGCTCTGCTCGAATCGACTTCTCACGAACTCCAGTCCGCGATCCCTGCCGCTCACGACCGCATCCCAGATCTCGCGATACAGGTCGGGTGGGTCCTGACCGGCAAACCCACACCAGGTCACGTCGTAGTAGACGCCGGCCGGCTCACGACGGCGAGCCCAGAGGTCGATCAGAATCGTATCGCCGTGATGCAGCGTGTAGGCGTTCTCCGCGGTCGGCTCGAAATGCGGATCCGCGGGATGATCGTTGAAGCCGACGATCGGGACCGAGCCGTCTGTGGTCAGGCCGTTCGACTCGAATTCGTCGAGAATGAACGAACAGACATCGAATTCGGTGATCTTCTTTCCCGCCCGCAGGGCCGCGTCCATCATGGCGTAGGCGTCGTCCTTGATCCGCAGGATCGTCTCGCCCGCCTCGCGGTGACTCGCGAACCCCTCGGCGTCGAAGAGGGCGTCGAACGTCTGGACCAGATCGGCGGACGTCACGACCTCGACACCGGCCGCACGGACCATCTCGATGGTGCCCGCGTCGACGTTGGAGACGTACGGGATGTTCCCCATCGGCGAATACTGCATCGCGATCTTGTTCCGACCCTTCAGGATCAACGCGAGCTGCTGATGGAGCTGCTTCCACGAGAGATACGTCTCGCTCTTCCCCGGCAGACTATCCAGCCGGGTCGGCTCGACCGTGCTGCAGAGTTTCGTGGGCTCACCGTTGGCCGGGACCAGGTAAAACCAACGTCGTGTCGTCATGGTGTTCATGTCGACGCCGAGCACGCGATAGCTGATGGGGTCCTTGTGATGAAAATCGAAGAACAGCCAGCCGTCCAGCCCCTGGTCGCGAATCGCCTCCTGGATGGCACCGAGATCCATCGTCCTCTCCTTGCCGGTTACGCTGCCGCCCGGGCTTGTTCAAAGAATTCCTCGACGGCGTCCAGGAATGCGTTTGGAGTATCTAGTCCACTGATCTTCAATCTTAGATGCTTTCCGCCGACAAGTCCGCGTGTGTACCAACCCGTAAAGGTCCGCAACTTGTGGAGGCGGAATTTCGGGTCTGCCTCCTGCTCCAGCATTAACCGAAAGTGACTGACGATGACGTCGTGACGATCCTCGAGTGTCGGCTGGTAGACCGGCTCACCGCGAAGAAGCGCCTGGGCCTGGCGGTAGATCCAGGGGTTCCTCATCGACGCACGACCAATCATGACGCCGTCGCAACCCGTCTCGCGCATCATTCGCCGGACGTCCTCGGCCTCGGTGACGTCACCGTTGCCGATCACAGGGATCGTGAGCGCCTCGCGCAGTCGTGCGATCCGCGACCAGTCGGCGGTGCCCCGATACATCTGCTTGGCGGTGCGGGGGTGTAACGCGACGGCATCGACGCCCTCGCCCTGACAGATCCTGCCAAGCTCCAGATAGTTCAGCGAGGTGTCGCGGATTCCTGCGCGGAATTTGACGGTGAGGGGGATCTTGATGGCGCCTCGAACCTCGCGAATGATCGCCTGCGCCAGATCGAGGTCGGACATCAGCGAACAGCCGGCACATCCCTTCAGGATCTTGTTGGCGGGGCAGCCCATGTTGATATCACAGATGTCGGCGCCGATCCCCTCGACCACCCGGGCGGCTTCTGCCATGCGCGACGGATCCGAACCGTAGATCTGGATCGAGATCGGTCGCTCCTCCTCGACGTAATGCATCATCTGCAACGTGCGCTTGTTGCCGCGGGTCAGGGCTTCCGACGAGATAAACTCCATCGTGACAAGCCCCACTCCGCCGACACGCCGGAGGACCAATCGAAACTGACGATCGGTGATCCCGGCCATGGGAGCCAGCACCAGGGGTGGGTCGATCGATAGATTGCCGTAGCGGAGCATCGCTCTATCCTAGCGAATTGCTCAGCGTCCTTCGAAGCGGGGCGGCCGCTTCTCGGCGAACGCGGCCAGAGCCTCGGTCCGATCGTGGGTTTCGAGGACCTTCTGATAGCGCTCCCACTCCAACGCCAGAGCCTCCTGGAGCGGGAGATCGAGCCCTAGCTCGATCGCCTGTTTTGCCAGGCGGATGGCCACCGGGCCGTTGGCGCAGATCAGCCCCGCCACGCGATTTGCCTCATCCGCGAGTCCGTCGTCCGTTGCGACGAGTTGCGCCACGCCGTCCCGCAGAGCCGCCTCTGCGCTGAACAGCTCGGCGGTGAAGATCCAGCGCTTGGCGACGGCCGCTCCGACCAGACGCGGGAGTCGCTGCGTCCCACCGGCACCCGGGATGATCGCCAACGCGGTCTCTCGCAGACCGATCTTGCTACTCTCCGCCAGAACACGAAAGTCGCAGGCGAGGGCCAACTCGCAGCCCCCACCGGCGGCCACACCGCTCACCGCCGCGATCGACGGGAACGGCAACGCCGCGAGCCCCTCGCAAACCCCCGCCAACTTCGGGACGAACGCCCGAACATCGTCCACGGTCATGGTCTTGCGTTCCTTGAGATCGGCCCCGGCGCAAAAATGTTTTCCTGCGGAGATCAGGATCAGGCAGCGGGCATCGTCATCGGAACTCAGCGCCGCCAACGCATCCGTCATCTCGTCGACCAGCACACGTCCGAGCGCGTTGACCGGAGGACGATCCATAACGAGACGACGCATGCCGTTCGGTTCGCTCTCTATTCGGATCGTCTCGTAGCGACTCATCCCAACTCGCCGCCGGGTGCCATCGCCCCACGGGTTCCCACATCCGGTAGTACGTAGTCGTCGGGGACCTCAACCAGGATACGCAACAACGCCATCGCATGGGTCTTGCCCTGGGCATCGGTCTTGAGACTGGCCGATCCCCCTCCGCCCAGCGAGTCGTGCAGGATGAAGTTCAAGCCCATCACGTTGGGCATCTCGAATCGATCCACCGTGCCGAGCACGATCCCGCCGAAGTGTTGCTTGACTCGTTCGGCGGTCAACCAGGCTTGCAAGATCTCGTAACCGCGAGCGTCATACGCCAGCACACCGACGTTGGACCCATCGCCCTTGTCGCCGGAGCGCGCATGAGCCATCGCATACAGCGGAACCTGCATCACTCGACCTCCTCGACCGTCACCTCGGGGTGCACCAACGATTTTGGAATCAGGGTCGGCCAGTAGCCCAACACCTCGGTGGCCTTGGGTCGGCCGCCGGCGAACCCCGTCACACCGGGCGGCCCTGACGTGACAAGCGGCGCCAGTTCTTTTCCGAACCGGTCGACCCGCTGCCGATCGGCGTCCTTCACGCCGACACGTAGCACGACCTCGTTGACGGATCCCGTCGGGCAGATGTCGCCGTGGGTCGAGTCCACACCGACGTACTCGGTAATGGTGTCGTCGTACTCGTACCCCGCCCGGCGAAGACGTCCCCACAGGGCTTCCGCACAGATCTTCGCCTTGGCCAGCGCGTCGGGCCCGCTGACCGTCAGTTGGCCGGTGGCCTTGTACCCCTCGAGATAAGAGATCGACACTTTGTAGGTCTCGGTCGCGTCGGCTCCGCGGATCCCGGAGACCCGCACACGGTCCTTGCCCTGCTGCTCCAATTGGATCGACGTGAAATCGACGACACAATCCGGGGTGATGTAGCGATGGGGGTCGCCCATCTCGTAGACCAGTTGTTCGGCCACCGTATCGACGGTGACCATCCCACCCGTCTTCTCATGCTTCGTGACGACGAAGGAACCGTCTTCGGAGCATTCGACGACGGGATAGCCCAGACGATCCCAACCCTCGACTTCCCACCAGCGACTGTAGTTGCCACCGGTGCATTGCGCTCCGCACTCGATGATATGACCGGCGACGGTACCCGCCGCCAGCAGATCGAGATTGTCGCTGCCCCAACCGAATTTGGCGATCAAGGGAGACAGCACTAACCCCGGATCGGTCGTACGACCGCTCACGACGATGTCCGCTCCCTGTCGCAGCGCGTCGGCGACCGGGAACGAACCGATGTAGACGTTGGCGGAGAGAATGCCGTCGCGGATTTCGGAGAGTGGCCGACCGTCGTCGAGGTTATCCAGCGCGACACCGGAGGATACGATCTCATCCAGACGATCGAGGATGTCATCGCCTTGCACGACGCCGACACGCATGCCCGTCGCCCCCTGCTCTCTGGCAACGGCGAGGAGCGCGCGACGACAGGCCTGTGGATTGACCCCACCGGCGTTTGCGACGATACGGATCCCACGCTCTCTGAGTCGCGGCAGCGTACGTTGGATCAGGTTGATGAAGTCGGTCGCGTACCCGGCCTCCGGGTCTCGTCGACGTAGCTTCTGCATGATCGACATCGTGACCTCGGCGAGATAGTCGAGCGTCAGGAAATCGATGGGCCCCTCGTCGATCAACCGCTCCGGAGCGTCGATCGAGTCACCCCAGAAGCCTTGCCCGTTGGCGATGCGCAGCGTGCGATCCTCGGACACGGTTGCCCCTTTTGCCGACCCTGTGCGGCCGGGAACTCGAGACCGGGAAGGCCATCGAGAGGCTGGAATTATAGCGGGCGCAGCCGACGATTCCAACGTGACCCGAAGAATGTTGTAGTTACGACGCCACGCGACGCGTGGCGCTGTCATGACCCGGGATCTGAATGTCGATGGGCTCAAGTGTCGACTATCGCGGACGTCGTCGTGCTAGATCTGCGCCGAGCTCGTCGCCGAAAGCGGCTAGCCCGAGATCCTTCCGGCAAACAGCCGCTTGGCGAGGAAATCCTGCCAGGTCCAGAGCGATGAGGTCAACCCGACTCGCATCGCCGGCGAGATCAGCTCGGGCCTCCGCTCTGTCATGCGCTTGATGAAGTTTCGCCAGATCGCAAAGAGCATCGCCCTGCCGTTTACGTTGGCACTCTTGCGACCAAACGCGATGGTTTCCCGACGATGATGGGCCTGGCAGTGCCGAATCAACTTGTGCAGCAGATCGACGGCAAACATCGCCTGATCCCGTTCCTTGGCGACGACCCGGCTCCGACCCGACGATCGATCCGGGTTGGCGTGTATCGAGTGGCGAATGAGGGTGCCGGATGTGAACCGACGATTGAGTCTGTTGATGGCGGCGCGATAGGCCGGATGATCATCGCTGATCAGGTCGAGCCCGCCAGGGCTCCTACTTAGGAGTCTTTCCAGCGTATTACAGGTGGAATCGATCCGGACACCGGGCGTCGTCGGGTCGGGGGTGCGCTTCAGCATTCGCTTGCGTCGACTGCGTCGGCGAGACCCTCGGT